>Ga0114946_10000206_pt1 | contig 36741 bp, 40 predicted proteins | sample WalLakDeSediment_FD_88676 | JGI IMG/M metagenome (GOLD analysis project Ga0114946, IMG submission 88676) | Lake sediment microbial communities from Walker lake, Nevada to study Microbial Dark Matter (Phase II) - Walker Lake 11/02/13 Deep Sediment | ecosystem: Environmental > Aquatic >... | reverse complement strand
TAGAAGCGACCTCTCCTTCGACTTTGCTCAGGACCCTGAGGTTCTCGAAGGGCCGGTCACGATATTATCGCAAGCAGGAGCTTGCTCCTACGGGAACAGGGATTGGACAAACGGGTCAATGGGGTTCAAGCCTATTATGAGACCCTTAATAAAACCTTCTCGTCACGAACAGCTTCCCCGGCCCTCAATTCGCACGTCCGCCCATCCGTCCCCGAAAATTCCTTTATCCATTCCCATGTAAACCAAAGTCCAGGCAGTGCGTCTAAAAAGTCAAAAGATTGGCGAAGGAGGACTTGGTGATGAAAAGAAAACTCTTTTGGATTGTGGCAGCTCTGGCGGTTTTCTGCCTTTTTTCAGGAGCCGGCACCGCTCTGGCAGGCGGCCCATACAGGGGTGAGCGGCATGGTTACACCAAACACCGTGTCGTGGTTCATCATGGGCAATCCAGGGTGGTGCACAAACATTACAGCTCTGCCTACGGACGGATTCCCCCTTTCTATGGGCACCCCTACCGACCTCGCTATGTTTACCGCCAACCGGTGATCGTGAAACATGCGCCTGTTTGTGCGCCGCTTCGGGGGGGCTGGGGATTCAGCCTTTACTTCGGTTATTGATTCTCTCTTCGTTTACGCAAGGTTGCAAGAGCCTTGTCCAAGGCTCTTGTGACCTTGCCATTTAAGATCCCGTCTTCTTCACAACATCCAAGAGGATGTCTGCCGCCTTTAAGCCCAGTTCCCTGGTGATGGTCAGCGGTGGCATGAATCGGAAGACATTGCCAAAACGGCCACAAGGAACCATGATGACACCCCGTTTGAGCATGGCCATGATAATATTTCCCATGGCGTCGGGATCAAGGGGTTCTTTCGTCTTCTTGTCCTCGACCATTTCGATGCCTATGAAAAGGCCTCTTCCGCGAACATCCCCGATGGTTCTGAGATTCCTGGCTCCCTCCGCGAGCCTCCTCTTGATCTCTTCCCCGACCCGCCCTGTTCTGGCAATCAACTCCCGGTTGTTTTCCGTCAGGATGTCCACATTGGTCATGGAGACCACGGCGGCAACGGCGTTTCCTGCAAAGGTATTGGGCTGGGAACCCTCTTCAATTTCCCGGGCCAGATCGGCCCTCAAGGTCAGCCCGGCCATGGGCATGTCGCCGCCCATGCCCTTCCCCCAGGTCAACATATCCGGGACAACGTCACTGTATTCGATGGACCACATCTTTCCGCTTCGGCCTGCGCCTGCCTGGACTTCATCGGCAAGGAACAAAGCCCCGTGTTTTTCACAGGCCTTCTTCAATATCTCAAAGTATCCAGGGGGCGGCACGAGATAGCCTCCCTCTCCTTGCTGCGGCTCGACGATGAGCACCCCCACGTCGTAAGCGCCCGTGTAGGGCGTATTGAGCACGTAATCGACATACTTGGCACACTGGAGTCCGCAGCCGGGATGCTCTAACCCGAAACAGCAGCGGTAGCAGTAAGCATAAGGCACATGGATCACCCCCGGAATGCCCGGCCCGTACCCCACCCGGTATCGATTCCCGGTTGTCAGGGACCCGGAACCGAACCACACGCCATGGTAGGCCCCGTGAAAAGCCACAACCTGGGACCGGCCTGTGATTTTTCGTGCGAATTTGAGAGCGGTTTCAAGTGCCCCACTTCCTCCTTGGGTAAAATAGGTAACGCAGTTGTCCCGGAGGCCCTGAGGCATGATGCCGGCCACTTTTTCTGCAAGCTGGATTCGCCGCGTGTTGGTGATGTCTACGGCGTGCATGAGTTTTCCCAACTGCTCTTGAATGGCCTTGATGACTCTCGGGTGCCTGCGGCCCACGGAATTGACCGCGACCCCTGCGGTGATGTCGATGTAAATATTGCCGTCCGGGTCCTTGACGGTGGAACCCATGCCTTCTTCAATAACGAGTGGAAATCGACCTGCACCGCGGGCCATGGACTCGAACCTGACCGAGTCCTCCAAAGCTTTTCGGGTCTTGGGGCCAGGAATATCATCCGTGATGATTTGCGGTGCATCGGGGTATGACAGGTTCGCCAATTCTTGTTCTGAAATCATTTCCTTTCCTCCTCTTGAATCGCGGACGGCGGTTTGTGGGGAGTCCTACCGGCTGCCGAATCGCCGGAGCATCCGGTCAAGCAGAGCCTCCATAAGCCAGTAGGTATCCTGAACCCGTTCCGTCTGTAGCAAGGTTTTTTCTTTGCCTGCCACATAAGGCCCTTCCTTCCACTCGTGACCATGGCTGAAGGCATAAGAAGAAACCATTTCTCTTGTGAACTCCGCGTGGAATTGAAGTCCCACCACGGGCCGACCCGGCATGATGAAGGCCTGGTGCTCCGTTGGTTCGCTGAAGGCGAGGCGCCGGCATCCCGGCGGCAAAGTGAAGTGATCGTTGTGCCAGTGGAACGTGAGAAAGGGATTGGGAAGCGATCGAAAAAGAAAGGACTCCTCGCCCTCAGGTGTGAGTGAGACCTCGTGCCATCCGATCTCCCGGCACCGGTTGGGAAAAACGTTTCCGCCCAGAGCCTCGGCCAGGAGCTGGGCGCCGAAACAGATTCCCAGGACTATTTTTCCATAGGCCAGGGTCTGTGATATGAAGTCTTTTTCGGATTCCAACCACGGATTGCCGTCTTCATCCCAAACGTGCTGTGAACCTCCCATGACCATGAGCCAGTCAAAGTCATCCTGGCACGGGTAGGGTTCACCGGTGAACACTTCCAGGACTTTTACCGGATGGTCGTATTTTTTCGCCCAGAGGATCACATTGGAAGGGGAAGACTCAACCGGGTCGTGTTCCAGCAGGAGGAGCCTCATGGTTTGTCTTGTCGTTCCTTCCCTTTATCTTGAATATTACCTTCTGGGATGTCTACCACAGCCGCCGATGGCGGTCAACAAACAGAAGGGTTGAGGAAAACAGCCGAAAATACAAAAAGAATCTACCGAAAAGAGTAACTCCGGCTACAATTAAAGATTGCAGTTGATATCTGTCTTACGAAACCTTGTCATGCATCTAATTGAAATAGTTAATAAAAGCAGAAAGTAGCACTTCGCGCTCTCAAACATGGCGAAAAAGTCCGATTTTTTTGTTGACACGCTTTTGTAAGAAATATTACAAATATTTTGGGAAAAAGTAAGGTGGATTTCGTTTCGATTTTGGGGAGAGGAGGGGGGAAACGATGGATTTAGAGGAGATTAAGGAGAGCATCAAGGCAGCCCAGATTGACACGATTCGCATTGACTTTTCCGATATGCACGGCGTGAATCGAGGCAAGATCGTTCCTGCAAAACGGCTGGAGGAGATCCTGGAAGAGGGCGTCAATTGCGCCAAGCCGACTTTCTCCCTTGATCTCAGTTACGGCCTCCCGCCGGGGACAGGCACGTCCTATGAAGTCAACTATGAAGACATGAACATTATCCCTGATCCTGATACGTTTATGATTCTACCCTATCAGAAAAACACAGCTCGGTTCATCGGCGACATCTATGCCCGGGGAAAACCTTTTCCCTATGCTCCTCGATGGTTGCTCAAGCGGGTGATGGAGAAGTACCGGCAAAAGGGGCTGGTCCCCGTAACGGCTTTGGAACTGGAATTTTTCGTTTTCACAAAGAACGGGGATGCCTTTGAGTATTACTCCGACAAGCCGAGCAATGTGTACACCATGAACCCTCGGGTTGATCCTCTGGACCTGCTGCGCACCCTTCAGAACACCCTTCTGGCCATGGGGATGGAAGTACTCTATTCGAACCACGAGTTTTTCCAGAGCCAGTATGAAATCAACTGGCGACATACCGATGCTCTGACGAGTGCGGATCAGGCGTTTACTTTCAAGGCCGTTTGCAAAGAGCTGGCCTTCATGAATGATCTGTACGTCACGTTCATGGGGAGGCCGAGGCCGGAGATGGGCGGGAGCGGCTGTCATCTGCACTTTTCGATCAGCGACGCTCAGACAGGGAAAAACCTGTTTGACGATCCACAAGGTGAAGAAGGCTTATCGGATTTGTTGCGGCATGCCATTGCAGGCCAGATGACCCATGCAAAGGGGATGACCCTCTTCTTCGCTCCGAACATCAACTCGTACAAGCGATATGTGTTGAACTCCTTTGCCGCCTATTACCTGGCCTGGGGGTATGACAATCGATCAACCTATATCCGCGTCCCCCGGGAGAGAGGACGGGCCACCCGCATCGAAAACCGGGCCCCCTGCGCTTCTTCCAACCCGTACCTGGCCACGGCCGTGTCACTGATCGCTGCCCTGGAGGGGGTCGAGAAAAAACTGGAGCCGCCTGAGCCTTATGACGGAGATATCTATCAGGAGCCTCCGGGCAATTATGAAACCGTGCCCCTCTACATGCGAGATGCAATAGAGGAACTCAAGAAGGATACGGTGCTCTGTGAGGCCATCGGTCCCGAAATCGTCCAGAACATCCTGGCCGTTAAAACGGCGGAGGAGGAACGGTTCAGGACCCACGTCACGGACTGGGAGTTCAAGGAATACTCCTATCATCTGTGATGAGGGAAGTCTCCTAAGCGGCTTCAAGGCCTTTGTCAGGAGGAACATCATGTGCGGTATCGCAGGCATTATTGCCAGAGACTCGGAAACCCTCGGCACGGATCTGATTAACATGCTGAGGGAGTTGGTCCATAGAGGAAAGGACGCCACGGGGGTGGCCATTTACGAACGGCGGCAGACGGTGGACGCGCGGGTCTCCCTGACGGATGCAAAATACAAGAAAGACCTTGAAAAGATCATCAGGCGGTTCGGCAACATCCTGGATCCGCGAATGTACCGGGGGGAAGGGATCTTTCACTTCTATGAGGCTTCCATTGAAATGAACCCGGCCGGAGTTCCGGACTTGCAATGGGAAATAGACACGCAACCCGCCCTGTGCGTCCATTCCATCGGCAAACAAATCAAGATCTACAAAGACCAGGGGTCTGCTGAAGATTTGAAGAAACGCCACAAGATTCCCACGGTAACGGCAACCCACGGCATAGGCCATGTCAGGCTTGCGACGGAGAGCGTCGAAAACATCAATTTCGCTCACCCCTTTGTCTCTTACATCGACCCCGGACTGGCCATCGTCCATAATGGCCAGTTTACCAACTACTTCAACATGCGGAGAAAACTGGAGTGTCTCGGCGTTCGCTTCAAGACCAACAACGATTCGGAAATGGCCGCCCACTTCTTGGCCTATCAGATGAAAGAGAAAGGCAAAGACCTGGAGGAAGCTCTGAACCTCGGGCTGGACACCTTTGACGGCGTTTTCACGATCCTTGTCAGCACCCCGACTCAGGTGGGCGCCTTGCGGGACCGGCTCGGCATCAAGCCCATCCTGTTTTTCGAAATCGGGAACGACTCTGTCCTGTTCGGCTCAGAGCAGATTTGCTTGACCCCAATCGTTTCCGACGTCTACGCGACGGAAATGGAGCCCGGAGGAGTGCGCGTATGGTCCGTCTAGACGTGAAAGAAAAGAATTCCCACGAAACCAATCGCCGGCTCAGGGAGATGATCAAGACAGAGAGCAACATTGAAGTGATCCATCCCCACTCCATGCACAATTTCGGCACGGCCTTGAAAGGCAATGCGACGATCACCGTTCACGGGAGCACAGGGTTTTACACCGGCGGTTTCCTGGAGGGGCCCCGTCTGATCATTGAAGGCAACACAGGGTGGTACACGGGCGACAACATCAGTGCCGGGGAGATCATTGTTCAGATGAATAGCGGAAGCAACTGTGGTCCATCCATGGTCGGCGGTACCATTGTGGTGAAAGGGAACAGTGGAAGCCGGGCAGGATACGGCATGAAGGGGGGAACCCTGATGGTGTGCGGCAATGTGGGCCGATGGGCGGGACAAATGACCTTGGGGGGCAGGATTATTCTCCTCGGCCAGGTTGGCGAAGGTCTCGGAGAGTCCATGTACAACGGCGTTATTCACGTTCTGGACCCCGACGCAGAGGCCAAACTCGGGGGCAACGTCAAATTGGTCCCCATAGGCGACGATGAGAAGAGGGAGGTGGAATCCCTTTTCAAGAAGTACGGGATTGAGAGGGATGTGGAGGGATTCAAGAGCGTTGTCCCGAAGATCTATGGTCGACACGAGTATCGACTGTTCAAACCAACCCACGAGAGGAAAAGCGAGCACGTGTGATGAGCGAGAAAGACGATGCAGTGAAAGCCCCAAAGGTCAAGGATGTCCAGCGGGGGGTCTGGTCGCCTGAGACGGTGGCTGAGATCAAGCACAAAGCGGAAACGGCAAAACATCGAATCCGGGGATGCGGTTCGACCCGGCATTTCCCGACCCTTGATGATTTGCTCGTGCTGCCCTCCCAGTTGACGAGGATGTCCATCGACACCTACCGTGAGGATTGCAGGACCCAGACGGTTCTGGGCGCCCGCCATGCCAAGAGGCCCCTTGTGATCGAGACGCCGATTATGATTTCCGCCATGTCTTACGGCGCCCTGAGCAAAGAGGCCAAGATTGCCCTCGCAAAAGCGACGGATATCGTGGGGACTTCCATCAACAATGGGGAAGGAGGTCTTCTTCCTGAGGAAAGGGCCAACTCCTACAAGCAGGTGGTGCAGATCCTGCCTAGCAGGATCGCCTTTTCTCTGCGTAACATCGAGGCGGCTGACGCCCTTGAAATCATCGTTGGAATCGGCGCCAAACCCGGACTGGCGGGCCACCTGATGGGCAGTAAGATCACCAAAGATATTGCAGCTTTTCGACAATTGCCTGAAGGGATTGATCTGCATAGCCATCCCCGTCACGGCGACATTTTCGGAGCGGACGACCTTTGCCTGAAGGTGGAAGAATTAAGAGAGGTGACCAACGGGGAGATCCCGATTTTCCTTAAGATCGCCGCCGGCCGGGTATGGGAGGATGTCAAGATCGGCGTGAAATCGGGCGTGGACGGCATCGTGGTGGACGGTGCGGAGGGGGGCACCGGCGCCGCCCCTGTGGTGGCTTCCACCCATCTGGGCATCCCCACTCTGCCCGCACTGGTCCAAGCGGTGCGTGCGCTTGAAGATATGGGCGTCAAGGACGAGGTGAGCCTCATCGTCTCCGGCGGCATCAAAGACGGCGCGGATGTGGCGAAGGCTCTCGCTCTTGGGGCGGATGCCGTCGCCATCGGCACGGGAGCCATGGTGGCCATGGGGTGTGTGGTCTGCCTCCGGTGCCATGAAGGGAAATGCGCTTTCGGCATCGGCACCCAGGACCCTGAGTTGCGAAAGAGGCTCGACATCGATGCTGCCTCACAGAGGGTGGCCAACTACATCCAAGCCATGACGTACGAGGCGGTCATCCTGGCCAAGGCCGCGGGCAAGACCAAGCTCCAGAGCCTCGAGCGGGAGGACCTTCGTTCCCTGACCTTGGAAGCCTGCGCTGTGACCGGAATCCCCATGGTCGGCACCAACTTCACCTTTACGGAGCGATTTGGTTTTTGCTAGCGCGGCTATTGTGTCGTTATGAGGACTGAGCTTCTAACTTGCGGTGGGAAGAGATCCTATGAGAATCGCTGAGCACCCCATCCTGGGGACATTCGATAAAGGGAAAAAGGTCCAGTTCACTCTCGACGGTCGAACCTTGGAGGGGTTTGAAGGGGAACCCATCGCCGTTGCCCTGCGAAGCAATGGGGTTCTGGTCCATCGTTACACGACCAAGAGAAATGAGCCGAGAGGCGTGTTCTGCGCCATCGGCCGCTGCACGGACTGCATCATGGTCGTGGATGGGACGCTCAATGTGCGGACGTGCGTGACCCCTCTTCGTGGAGGGATGATGGTGGAGACTCAGATCGGCAAGGGACCTCAGAGATCATTGGAGTAAACAGTGCAAAGATGTGAGATGGCGTGTGTGGGGGCCGGCCCTGCGGGTCTGGCCGGAGCGATCGAGGCTGCGCGGCGCGGGGTCAAGGTGGTCGTCTATGACGAAAACGACAGGCCCGGGGGCCAGCTCTTCAAGCAGATCCACAAGTTTTTCGGTTCCAAAGAACATCACGCCCAGGAGCGGGGGTTCACTATAGGGAGGAGCCTTCTGGAAGAGGCCACCCAGCTTGGGGTTCGGGTCTCTCTGAATTCCGTGGTTTTGGGGGTGTATGAAAACGGCGCGCTGAATGTGATGGTGGCAGACCGGATGGAGCAAGTGATTCCTCAACGGCTCCTCGTCGCCACTGGCGCCTCTGAGAACATGATCCCATTTCCCGGGTGGACCCTTCCCGGCGTCATCGGCGCCGGGGCCGCCCAGACCATGGCGAATATCCACGGCGTCCGACCGGGAGAGAGGCTCCTGATGGTGGGGTCCGGAAACGTGGGGGTTGTGGTGGCCTACCAGATGCTCCAAGCGGGATGTCAGGTGGTGGCGGTGATCGATGCGGCGCCGGAAATAGGCGGCTACGGCGTCCACGCGGCAAAGGTCGCACGCTACGGCGTGCCTTTTCTGATGTCTCATACCGTCAAGGAGGCGCACGGAAAAAAGCAGGTCGAGGCCGCCACGATTGTGCAGGTGGATGAGAAATGGAAGCCCATCCCAGGAACAGAAAAGAGGCTGGACGTGGATACGATCTGCCTGGCGGTCGGCCTGAACCCCATGACCAAGTTGTTGCGCATGGCGGGATGCAACATGGTTTTGGTTTCCGCTCTGGGGGGGTATGTGCCGTCCCACGACCTCAACCAGCGAACCTCCATTCCCGGGATTTATGTGGCGGGAGACGTATCCGGGATCGAGGAGGCAAGCACGGCGATCATCGAAGGGCGCATAGCCGGGTTGGCCATCGCTCACAGCCTCGGCTATTTGGATGAAGGGTCCTTCGTAAGCCGCAGGGAAGAGCAACTCAAGCACATGGTCGGGATGCGGACGGGACCTTACGGGGATAAGAGAAGGGTGGGTAAAGAGTCCTTGAATCAGGTCATGAAAGGATAGGGGAATGGCCGGGCTATCGAAGAAAAGCGGGTATATTTCAGACCAGGAACTTGCCGGAGGCCCGGGGATTCCGTCTGAAGAGAGAAGGCGAAAAAGCGCCGTGGCCGTCATTGAGTGTATCGAGCATATCCCCTGCAATCCCTGTGAAGCAAGCTGCAAGGCCGGGGCGATCAAGGTTGGGGAGGATATTACCAATTTGCCGAAGCTTGATGAGGCGAAATGCATCGGATGCCTCTCATGCATCCCCATTTGTCCCGGGCAAGCCATATTTGTGGTCGATGAAAGCCTTCCCGACGGGAAAGCTTTGGTGACCATGCCTTATGAATTCCTGCCTTTGCCTGAAAAAGGAGAAACGGTGATCGCCCTGGAGAGGTCCGGAAACGCTCTCGGGGAAGGAAGGGTCACAAAAGTGAGCAAAACGGAGAGAATGGATCAGACCGCCATGGTGACGATTGAAGTCCCCAGGGAGTGGTCGATGAAAGCCAGAGCATTTCAGCGAAAACCATGAGTTATCATTAATCCAGGAGGTAACGAAGTATGTCTGAGCAAGCGTTGGGCATGGTGGAAACAAGGGGTTTGGTGGGTGCGATTGAGGCGGCCGATGCCATGGTAAAAGCAGCAAAGGTGAAATTCGTGGGCAAGGAGTTTGTTGGCGGGGGCCTCGTGACCGTGTTCGTTCGTGGTGATGTGGGAGCGGTCAAAGCGGCAACCGATGCAGGTGGGGCCGCGGCGCAAAGGGTGGGAGAATTGGTTTCCGTCCATGTGATCCCGAGACCGCACAGCGAAATCGAGTTCGTGCTCCCGAAGTCTACGCAAGAGTAGTCTTTTCTTGCTTCTCTGCTGAGGAACATGGCCGAAGCAACCGCCATCCGCCGCATGAGGACGGTTGTGGAAAAGCAGGGAAGGAAGAGCGGTTATTGCGAGTTTCCCGCTCTCCATCGGGGGGCAGGAAGCGCTCCCCTAACGGTTGAGATGAGATCTCCGGCCCTGAGGGCGGCCTCGTCGTGACCGGCCAAAGTGATGAAGGCTTTTGGACGGTTGGAATGGTATTCTTTCGCGAGGTGATCCATGGCGCTCAACATTCAGTTTCTCACCCACCCAGGCCCCGGGGTCATCGAGATTCTTTTGAGTCGCATGACTCACGGCGCCAAGAAAGGCTTGGAGCCTGTCGATTTCAGTTCTGTTGCGCTGGTGCAGGGACGAGTGGTGGACATGGTTTATGCGGCCGACGTTGCCGAGAAGGCTGCCAAGGTTCAAGTCTTTGACCTAAAAGGATTGTGCCCGCAACACCTCACCATGATCGGTATTTTTGGAGATGTGGCTGCTGTGAAGGCCGGTCTCGAAGCGATACAGGCTGATGAGCTCCTCAAGTAGGCCTTTAGGGGGCCGGAGGGGGAAACAGAGAAAAGAAGGACGGGCGCGGGCCTCGTGATCCACGCCCTGAGGGGAAAGCCATGATCCTTGGTAAAGTCGTGGGCAATGTGTGGTCCACCAAGAAGAAGGATGCCCTTTCTGGATTGAGGCTCCTGTTTGTTCAGCCCTTGGGTAAAGATCTGGGTCCTGCAGGAAATGTGCTTGTGGCCGCGGATGAGATCGGCGCCGGAATGGGCGAGATGGTCCTTGTGACCCAGGATGCCCCGGCCATGCAGGCCTTTGGCAGGGAGAGCCTCTTGCCTGTGGATGCTGTGGTGGTGGGTATTGTGGACAGTCTTGAAATGGAACCTGGGGCTCCAGGGGTTGATTAAGGAAGACCGATGGAGCGGGACATCGTTGAAAAGGTCAGAAAAGCGGGGATCGTAGGTGCGGGGGGAGCAGGATTCCCCACCCACGTCAAGCTGGCTGCAAAGGTTGACCGCGTTCTGGCCAACGGTGCATCCTGTGAGCCGCTTCTCATGAGCGACCCCTATCTCATGGAGCACGAACCCGAGGGCGTTTTGAGAGGGTTGCAACTTGCCATGAGCGCGACCGGTGCACGCCAAGGCACAGTCTGTCTCAAGGGAAAGCACCATGCCGCCGTGGAGGCCATCCGGAAATGGGTCGGCAAAGGCCCATTCAAAGATATGGATGTCTTTGAGCTCGACGACTTCTACCCCGCCGGAGACGAACAGGTTCTCGTATACGAATTGACTCGCCGAGTGGTCCCTGAGGGGGGCATTCCTCTTCAAGTGGGAGCCGTGGTGAGCAACGTGGAAACCCTTTTCAACGTGGCGCGAGCCGTAGACGGCAATGAACCGGTCACAGAGCGGCGCCTCACCGTAACGGGTGACGTGGCACGGCGGCTGATCATGAAAGTCCCCATAGGGCTGCCCATCGGTGAGGTGATTTCCCTGGCGGGTGGTGCGACGGTGGAACCTTTCAAGGTGGTGGTAGGCGGGCCGATGATGGGTCAGGTGGTTTCGGATCTGGGAACCCCTGTCGACAAGACCACGAGCGGGATCCTTGTGCTTCCCCCGGACCACAATGTGGTGATCGGAAAGAGCACCGATCCTGCGCGAGTGCGCCATCTCACCAAAGTGGTTTGTTGCCAGTGTACACGATGCACGGATTTGTGCCCCAGGTATTTGCTCGGCCACTCCCTGAAACCGCATGCGATCATGCGCCAACTCGGAGCAAGTCCTGAGGCGGCAAGCGAGGTGATGAAGGACGCCCTCATCTGTTCCGAATGCGGGATCTGCGAAAAATACGCATGCCCCATGATGATCTCTCCCCGAGAGGTGAATGCTCAGCTCAAGAGGGAACTCCTGCAAAAGGGGGCAAAGCGGACGCTGAAGCCCCAGGACTACAGGCCTTCAGCTTTCCGGGATGCGCGCAAGATACCCACGTCCCGCCTTATGGAACGTCTTCGCGTGAAGCAATATGATGAGCATCCTCCGGTCTATTCAGAGAAAATCAATCCGAAGGAGGTACTCATTCCGCTCAAGCAACACATGGGAACTCCGGCGGTCGCCGCAGTAAAACAAGGAGATCGGGTCAAGCAAGGCGACCTGCTCGGAGAGATAGCCGACCAAGCCCTCGGCGCCAGGGTTCACGCGAGCATTGATGGGGTGGTCGTCTCAGTGGGCGAAAGGATCTTAATCAGAAGAGCATGAAGGCAGGGTTTGGGGATGGACTACAAGGCAATCGGGCTGATCGAGCTTAACAGCGTCGCAAAGGGCATTCAGTGCGCGGATGACATGCTCAAAACATCCGATGTGGAGATCCTCATGGCTCGTGCGGCATGCCCCGGGAGATATCTGGCGATGATCGCCGGAGATGTGGGATCCGTAGAAAATGCGATCAGGGCGGGCTCAGAGAGGGGAGGGGAGTTCCTGGTTGGAACGTTCGTCATTGCCAACGTCCACCCCTCAGTGTTTCCGGCGTTGAGCTGCGCTACCCGGATTGAAGGACTTGGGGCCTTGGGCATCATCGAGACGTATTCTTCCGCTTCCTGCATCAGCGCCGCCGATGCAGCGGCAAAGGCGGGGTGTGTGGAACTCATCGAAATTCGATGCGCCACAGGGCTGGCGGGAAAGTCTTTTGTGACGATGACGGGAGACGTTGCGTCGGTGAATGCGGCTGTGGATGCGGGGGTTGCGGCCATCGAACACGAGGGAGTGATTCAGAGCTATGTAGTGATTCCTTCCCCCAGCAAAGAGTTGTACCCGAGCTTGGCATGAAAGAGGCGGTCAGCAAAGTGGTTCAAATTCTCAACAAGCCCGATCAGTGGGATTTTTCGGGGGCGGAGAAGCTTTACGCAGGGGTCGACTTGGGCACTTACAAGGCCATCGCTATCGTGGTGGATGAAAAGGGCGTGCCTCGTGCCGCGACCCTCAGGCTGGCGGAGATCGTGCGGAGCGGTCTGATTCTGGACTACTACGGCGCCATGACCCTGGTGCGAGAGATGTTATCAGAGATCAGGGAACGGTCGCCCCGGCCGATTGAAAAGGGGGCCACCTCTTATCCCCCCAACACCGAAACGGCTAATGTGGACGCAACGAAGTACATCTTGGAAGGGGCAGGCGTGGAGGTCCTGGAAATCCTCGATGAACCCAGTGCAGCCAACCTGGTTTTGAATGTTCAAGACGGAGCGGTCGTGGATGTGGGGGGCGGAACAACGGGTATTGCCGTCATCAAGAATGGGCGCGTCGTATACAGCGATGACGAGGCCACCGGCGGAACGCACTTGACGCTGGTCCTGGCCGGTCACCTGAGAGTGAGCTATGAAGAGGCCGAGAAGATCAAGACGGACAGGAGACGCTCCTCCGAAATTCTGCCCATTGTCCTGCCGGTCATCGATAAGATTTCGAGCATTGTGGAGACCCACCTCAAAAAGTCCAAAGGGGGTAAAGAGGTCTGTCTGGTCGGCGGGACCTGTGAGCTCGACGGCCTTCCTGAAATTGTGGCCAAGAACTTGGGATGCAAGGTCTATCGTCCCGAGGCGCCCCAGGTGATTACGCCACTCGGCATTGCTCTTTCCTGTCTGGGAAAAGGCCGAGGAATCAAGGAAAAGGGTAGAAACAAGCAAGGTTCGGGCAAGGATGGCTGATTTTACGCGAGAACAGATCAAGACCATCGTGCGGGAGGTCTTGGCCGATTTAGGCTTCCAGGCAGAGCTTGGGGCCGCTCATAAACGAAGGAATCCCAAACCCCCGGCCGAGGGCCCCCGAACGCTCATTGTCTTTAACGCCGGAGTCCGGAAATTGGAAAAGGCCATCGACCAGGTCCGTCAGATCCAGGATGCTTACGGAAGAGTGAGCGTATTCACCGGACCCTCGGCACGGGACTGGGTATGTGGTGCCGACGTCAAGGAACAGGCCGGCGGCGCTTGCATCCTGGACACGGTAAAACCGGAAGGGCTGGAAAGGGCGTCATCCCATGCGGATATCCTGGTGCTTCCCACCTTATGTTTCGGTGTGGCGGCCAAGGTGGCTCGCCTGATGCGCGATGATTTGGAGGCCCGTCTCGTTATGTCTGCTCTGCTGGAGGGCAAGAAAATCCTGGCGGCCCGGGATGGGTTCTCGATCTTAGACAACCGGGCCAATAAGGCGGTGCAGGGAGAGATCGAGAGAACCCTGGGCAAGCTGGAAGGTTTTGGCTTTGTCTTTTCTGAAACCGAGCAGCTTTATGCAGCTTTTGAGAGAGTCGCCGCCTCCTTCGGCAGAGGGAGTTCTCAAGGGACGGCTCCGGAGGAGATTCAGCTTGTAACGGCCAACCGCATCATGGAGTGCCGGCAGAAAGGGGAAAAGACGATTCGCCTGGCGCCGAAAGGGAAAGTAACGTCCCTGGCCCTTGATCTTGCCAAAGAGCATGGCATCGAGGTGATCAGAAGCGGGCGGTAAGGCATTCATCCGGGGGCTTCGCAACCAATGCGCTTTAATGAAGAAATGATCTAAGACCGCTTAGACAGGAGATGCATGAATGGCTGAACTGAGAACCTACTGTTATCTGGATCGTTTGCAACCGCAATTTGCTTCGCTTTTTGCCTGCAGGTGCCGTGGTTTCCTTTCCGTCGAGGGCATGGCCTCATTGTTTGTCGAGGTGGTGCCAGGGATCGGGATCAACCGGCTCACCGACATTGCCTTGAAGCTCACGGGCGTTAAACCCGGCGAGATGATTGTGGAAAGATTGTACGGCATGCTGGAGATTCACAGCTTCGATCAGGAAGAGGTGCTCCATGCCGGCAAGATGATTCTCCAGGAATTGGGGCTAAAGGAAGAAGATCGCCTTGTCCCGAGCATTTTGGCCACGAGCGTCATCAACAAGGTCGATCCCTATCAGGCGGTCATTATTAATCGCAATAGCCGGGGCATGCTGGTCCTTGGGGGTGACGACGTATACCTGCTGGAGGTCACACCGGCGGCCTATTCCGCCATTGCAGCGAATGAAGCTGAAAAACACTGTAACGTGCGGCTTGTGGACATCCGGTTCTTCGGCGCCGCAGGTCGAGTGTATCTGGCCGGGACAGAGGCGGAAGTCCAGGCGGCGGCCCGTAAGGTGGTTGAAACCCTAAACGCCATTCCAGGGAGGAAAGCGGAGGGAAAGCGAGCTGAGTGATGCGGGATGCTTTGGGAATCATAGAAACACGAGGGCTGGTGGCGGCTATCGAGGCGGCGGATGCCATGTTGAAGACGGCGACTGTCAGATTGCTCGGCCGCCAGAAAGTGAAAGGCGGATTGCAGGCTGTCATGGTGGCCGGAGATGTAGCATCCGTCAAAGCGGCAACCGACGCAGGGGCGGCGGCGTGCAAGCGGGTCGGGCGGCTGGTCTCCGTGCACGTGATTCCCAGGCCGGCTGAAGGCATTGACACGATGTTGCCGGTCAAACCGGAAGCGAGAGTGCAAAACGGGAATAAAGAAGTCGCGCCCGGCCGTCAGGAAAAGGCTGGACAGAGGAAAACGAAAAGGAGCGGAAAAGCGCCTTCCAAGACCCGGTAGGAAATAGTGCAGAGGTGAAGGGATGCCAAAATCGTTTCTATTTGCAAAGGATGTGCAGCAACTTGTCGATCAAGGGCAGAAGAGAATAGAGGTCCTTGAGGGCGCCCGTTTTTCCGCCGCGGCCCTGGATCTCATCAGGGATTATCAGGTCGAAGTGGTGAAGGTTAGCGGATCACGGGACGAGACGACCCCTTCGGTCCGGGTTGAAGAGACGTTACCCCGACAGGAGAGAAGCTCTGCGGTTGCCGACGATTCTTCCGAGATGAAATTGGAAGCGATTACCGACACGGAGATCGAAGAGATCGTCACTCGGGTCATCGAGCGCTTCAAGGAATTGCGGGGCAAGGGCAGGCAGAGCAGCACGCCTGAGCAAAAGAAAGCGGCGGCGGAAAGAAAGCCGGAGAGTGATGATGGCGTGGTGATTTGCCGCTGCGAGGAAGTCACCCGGGGGGAAATCAAGGATGTGATTCGCGACGGAATCAAAACGCTCAGCGGCGTAAAGCGTGTCACGCGGGCGGGAATGGGCCTGTGCCAGGGCCAGACCTGTGAGCGCTTGGTCAGCCAGCTTATCGCTTCGGAGCTGGGCCTTCCACCGGCAGAGGTGGAACCCACCACGGCCCGGGCGCCGCTCAGGCCTATCCCTCTATCCGTGTTTGCGAAGGGATAGATCAAAAGAGACGCTCGGCCACAAGGAGCGAAGGGATCAGGTTGATCCGGAAAGAAAGACAAAGCCTGCTCGGGCATTGACAGATTGAGGGAGATGGCATGGCAAATAGAGCAGATGTGGTGATCGTCGGCGGCGGCGTCATGGGATGCGGGATCGCTTACTACCTCGCAAAGGAAGGATTGAAGCCCGTCGTCATTGAGAAATCGGACATCGGTGGAGAGGCCTCCGGAAGCAACGGGGGAGGTGTTCGGCAGTCGGCAAGAAATCTCAAGGAGATCCCCCTGGCGATGGAGAGCGTGCGGATGTATGGGGAGCTCCACGAGGAACTCGGCATGGATGTGGAGTATGTGCGAAAGGGGAACCTTAGGCTTTGCACCACCGAAGAAGAAGTGGCGGCCATGCGCAAATCGGTGGAAAACCAGAAAGGCGTCGGGCTTGATCTGGAAATGCTCGATCGCAAGCAGATCCTGGAACTTAATTCCTATATCGGTGAGAAAGTCATCGGGGCCAGTTACTGCCCGACCGACGGCCATGTGAATCCTTTGCTGGTCACCTATGGGTATTTCAAAAGGGCGAGGGAAGGGGGAGCGCGTTTTTTCACCCAGGAAAAGGTCACGGGCATTTCCCTCAAAAAAGGCCGGGTAGCCGGAGTTGTGACAAACAAACAGACCATCGATACGGACTTGGTTGTGGACGCTGCCGGCGTGGGAGGAAGGAAAATCGCAAACATGGTGGGACTCGATATCCCCATGCAGCCCGTGTTTTCCGAGGCCCTGGTCACAGAGCCCTATCCTCCCCTTTTCCCGCAAATGTTCGGTCACGCCAAGGGGCTTTTTTACGGCCGCCAGACCGTGCACGGGCCCTTTTTCTGGGGCGGGTTCGTGGGGACCGAGCAGTATATCTACCGGCAAGGAAAACCGCTGTTCCACTTCATCGGCCCTGCCATTTCCAGGGCGGTGATCGAATATTTCCCCGTGCTCAAGGACTTGAATGTGATCCGGGTGTGGTCGGGTCTCATTGCAGGCATGTCTGACGGAATACCTGTTTTGGGTTTGACGGAAGAGGTCCCTGGTTTTGTGTTTTGCACCGGCTTCAGCGGACACGGTTTCGGTCTGGCCCCGGTGATCTGTCGCTTAATGTGCGAGCTCATTCTGGACTGCAAGGTGTCTATTCCCATTCAGGACTTCTGCTACGGCCGGTTCCAAAAAGGAAAAGACCACGAATGCACGTGCTCCGGAAACGCCACCTGCATGCTGAACACCACCATTTGTCCCCAGAAGAGGGAATTCGCCAAGAATGCTTAGAGAGATGAATCCTTATGATCAAGCTTCGCGCCTTTGCAATCATTGATCAATTGCAGAAGCAATTTGTGGGGTATATCGGTTCCACGGCACTGGGCTACTATCCGGTAGCCGGTCAATCCGCGCTTTTCATGGAGATCGCCCCTGGAATTGCTATCAATTCCCTGACCGACGTGGTCTTGAAAAAAGCCAATGTGCGTCCCGGCGCCATGGTCGTGGAGAGGACCTATGGCATGCTGGAGGTGCACGGGGACTCGGCGGCGGACGTGCGGGAGGCTGGGGATGTGGTGTTGGAGTTCCTGGGCATCAAAGAACAGGACAGGCTCAAACCCAAGATTCTGGCTTCAGAACTCATTGACCGGATTGATCCGCATATGACGCAGATCGTGAACCGGTTTCGTGCGGCGAGCATGGCCTTGGAAGACGACACGCTCTATATTATGGAACTTGTTCCTGCAGGGTATGCCGGCCTGGCTGCCAATGAGGCGGAAAAGGCTGCAGACATCCGGTTGGTCCACGTGACCGTTTTCGGGGCAACGGGCCGGCTCTACTTGGCTGGCGCCAGGTCGGACGTTCTGGCAGCCAGGACCGCGGCAGAGACCGCATTGGCGGCTCTGGACGGGCAGGTCCAGGGGTAAAGGACGGATGGCACACTCAAAGCTTCTAAAAGTGCAGAGTTCAGCCGCGGGCTCGGCAAGAAAGGATCTTCTTGAGAGAATCGTGGGCGTTTACCATCGCCTTTCCCCCAAGAAGCGGAGGGTCGCAGATTTCATTATTAAAGACCACAAAAGGGTCTTCTTCATGACTGCAAGGGAAATCGCCGAGGAATGCCAGGTGAGCGAACCAACCATTACGCGGCTCACAAACGACATGGGGTTTTCCGGTTACCAGGAGTTTGTGCAGTATCTCAAGGGGTTGCTTCACATCGAACTTACCAGCGTGGAGAGACTCCTAAAGGCCAGCAAAGAGGAGGAGGAAACAGGCACCCTTCAGAAGTACTGCAGGAATGCAATTGAAAATCTGCAAAATCTCATGAACTCGATGGCCGAGGAAGATCTCAAAAGGGTAGCCAGAATGATATACGAAGCCCAAACCGTTTACGTGGCTGGATACCGCGCATCAGCGACCCTTGCCTATTACTTCGGCTACCTCCTGAAGAAGATACGAGATAATGTGTTCATCGATATGTTTCTGTCCTGGGAAATCCAGGATCTCTTGGTGAAAAAGGCCAATAAAGGCGTTGTGTTTCTGATCGCCTTTCCGAGGTACCCCAGGAAAACGGTCGAGTTCTTGAACTATGCCAAGAAATGCGGCCATAAGATCATTGTGCTGAGCGATACGCCAAGATCGCCGAGCGTCGCCTTGGCCGATATACATCTCCTCGTGGACATGGAAGGCGTCTCTTTCATCGATCCTTTTGCGCACGCCGTTGCTTTTCTGGGGGCCTTGCTTCACGAAATCACTTTTTTGGATAACAGGCAGGCCATGGAAAACTTGGCAGCCTTTGATGAGGGGGCGAAGCTTGCCGACGAGTTCTTTGCCGACGAAGGCTTTGAGCCATACAAGACGCACAAAGCGAAGGATTCCTATTTGGTGTCCCTGTGGCCGGACAAGGAGAAGGAGTAGGGAGACCCTTCACCATCGTGGTTAATGAATAGATACATCGGAGACAAGGGGCTGGAAATGAAACTGGATGAAAAACTTGTGACGCAGATTGTGGAAGCTGTGGTGACAAGACTTAAAGAAAGCGGGGTTGAGCCGGCAGCCGACAAAGAGCAGAAGGCGGCCTCGATCGGCAGCCCGGGGGCAGTGGACGGCGTCTTCAAAGAGATGGAGGACGCCATCTTGGCTGCAGAGGCGGCGCAGAGGGAATTCATGGCGCTGCCTTTGGGGGTGCGGGAGAAAATCATTCAGGCTATACGGGATGTGGGGCTGGCCAATGTTCAGGAATACGCCCGTCTTGAGTTTGAAGAGACCGATCTTGGCAACGTGGAAGACAACGTCAAAAAAATTACAGCCTCCTGCCGCGTCATGGGCATGGAGGACCTGACTCCGGAGGTCTTTGTGGGCGACCTCGGAGTGACCATCATTGAACGGATCCCTTACGGGGTGATCGCTTCGGTTAACCCGGTCACCAACGGGGTTCCCACCATCCTCTTCAACGCGATCATGATGCTTGCAGGAGGGAACACGGTCATCAACAACCCCCATCCGAAAACGAAGGGGGTTTCGGCCAAGGCGGTGAGAGACATCAATGCCGTGATCGTGAAGGCGGGCGGACCACCCAACTGCGTTTCCTGCCTTGAAGAACCCTCGGTCCCCTCCGCCCAATACCTCATGACCCATCCGAAAATTAAGCTCATTGCCGTCACCGGAGGTCATGGCGTGGTGCAATTCGCCAGCCGGACGGGCAAGCGCGTCATCGCCGGCGGACCTGGAAATCCTCCGGTGGTTGTCGATGAGACGGCAGACCTGGACCATGCGGCCCGGTGCATCATTGAAGGCGCATCCTTTTGCAACTGCATGCCCTGCGCCAGTGAAAAAGAGATTTTCGTGGTCCACACCGTTGCGGACAGGCTCAAGGACGCGCTGAAAAAGCATGGTGCCCACGAGATCACCCGGGAACAGGGCGAAGCCCTGACGAAACAGATTTTCAAAGAAGTCAAAGGGCCGGGAGAGCCCGGCGTGATCAACATGGACTTTATCGGCAAGCCGCCGAGCTTTATCCTGCGGGCAATCGGCCTTGAGGTGGGACCCGAGGCGAAAATCGTGATCCTGGAAACGGACAAAGACCACCCCCTGGTGTGGACCGAGCAGATCATGCCCGTGCTTCCCCTCGTGCGCTGCAAGGACGCAGAGGAAGCCATCCGGTTGGGGGTGGCAGCCGAGCAAGGGTTGGGCCACACCATCGTCATGCACTCCACGGATCTGAACAACCTGAGCAGAATGGCAAGCCGGGCGGATGCCTGCGCCTTTGTCAAGAACGGGTCTTCTCTGGCGGGGGTAGGAGTGACAGGAGAAGGATACACCTCCTTCCACATCGCCACGGACGGGGAGGGGCACACGAGGCCACGGATGTTCACCCGGATACGGCGGTGTGCGATCTCCAACGACTTCCGGCTTCGCTTTGGAGCGGCCTGAGCGGCCTCGTCGTCGCGAAGGCGTGAGGGTGAGCATCGGCTTGAGCCGACAGCCGTTGGCGCTTTGCCACAAAAGGAGAGGAGGAGAGGATATGGGTTCCCAGGGAAAGAGTGCGGACTTGGTGATTCTAAACGGAAAGGTCATCACCGTGGATGACCGTTTTACCATCCAACAGGCCGTGGCAGTCAAGGAAGGCAGAATATCCGCCGTGGGCACCGACCAGGACATCAAGGCTTTTGTGGGGCCGGGAACCCGGGTGCTCGATCTCAAAGGAAAGCCGATTCTGCCGGGCATCAATGAGGCGCACATGCACGCTCCCTTTTTCGGCGCCACCCGCCCGCCCCTGGCCATTGACTTGACCTACCCCTCCGTCAAATCCATCCCTGAGATGGTGAGCGCCCTTCGGAAAAAGGTCGCGGAAACACCTAGGGGCGAGTGGATTCGGGGTTTCGGATGGGATCAGGGTTCTCTGGAGGAGTGCAAGAAGGACCCATCCATGCTGCCGCGGAAATGGGACCTCGATGCCGTCTCTCCTGATAACCCCGTAGCCTTCACCGACTTTTCCTGCCACACCCTTCTCGTTAACAGCAAGGCCCTGGAGATGGGGGGTATTACTAAGGAAACCCCTGATCCTCCATCAGGAGAGATGGAACGGGATTCCAAAGGGGAGCCCACAGGGATCTTCAAGGAGCCCGGCGCCCAGGCCCTGGTATCGGTTCACGTGCCTCTCCTGACCAAAGAAGAGAAAAAAACGGCGTTGTTGACGGCCCTCAGCCACCTGAACGCAAACGGGGTGACCAGTTTCACGGACGCGGCCATCGGGCCTGGCGGTGAAACTTACCTCTACGGTGTCATGAGCGCGGAGTTCGTCGACCTCTATCAGGAACTGCTCAACGAGGGCAAGCTGACGGCCCGCGTTTCGGTTCTGCTGCTCCTGGGCGATTACGGCGCCCTTACCTATGAGGACCTGGAAAAGGGCCTCAAGACATTCAATGTGCCAACTCACTTGGACAGACAATGGCTCCAGTTCCCAGGGGTGAAGATTTTTGCCGATGGTATTCCCCTGACCTACACCTCTTGGATGAATGAGAATTACGTGAGCGGCAATGCCGGTCACGGAAGATCGGTGATCCCGGGTGAAACGGATGAAGAACAGCGCGTCAACCTGATCGAAATGATCAAACTGGTTCATCGCCATGGCTTTCAAATCGGCCTCCACGCCACCGGGGACCGGGCCATCGACGCCGCTGTCGACGGCTTCGTGGAAGCCCTCAAGGAAAAACCGGCCGGGGACCCGAGGCACTACATCATCCATGGCGACTTTGTCAGCCCCGAGAAGGCGAGGGTTCTTTCTCAAAACCGTTTCGGCATTTCCATGCAGCCGTTTATCAGTGTGATGATTGCGGATTTCGAACCCATGGTGGTTGGTGAGAAGCGTGCGGCCTATGAGTGGCCGACGCGCACGGTCCTGGATGCCGGGGTCAAGCTCACCAGCAGTTCCGATGCGCCGGTGACCTACCCGAACTGGAGATTGGGTGTACAGAGTGCGGTTTTGAGGGAAGGGCTGGTCTCCGGCAAGGTCAGCGGACCGGAAGAGAGCATCACGGTGGAAGAGGCCATTCGGACTTACACCATGCACGGTGCCTGGCAAGATCACATGGAGGATGTGAAAGGGTCCATAGAGGTTGGAAAATTTGCTGATTTCTGTATAATCGGGGAGGATATCCTTGCCGTGGATCCCCATAAAATAGGCCAAATACCCGTTCTGATGACCATCGTAGGTGGAAAGGTCGTCTTTGACGGCAGTGACGGTCTTTTCGGATAGCGATACGGCCGGATTTTTTTCGAAAACACGCTCCTGAGGGAGCCTGCATTTACGTGAAGGTGAGTGATCAATGGAAATCCTGAGACGGGAGAATTTTTCATCAGGTGCGCCTTTTGAAGAAAAGGTCGGTTACAGCCGCGCTGTAAGGGTGGGGAATCTCGTGTTCGTGGGCGGAACCACGTCCACAAACAGCCAGGGCGTGGTCGAAGGCGCCGGGGATGCCTACGGGCAGACGAAGATCGTGTTGCAAAAAATCGAGGATGCATTGACTCGGGCCGGGGCCGGCACTTCCAATGTGGTTCGGGTTCGTTTCTACGTCACCGACATCAGCAAGGGGCAGGAATATCTCCGGGCCTATTCGGAGCGGTTCAAAAACGTCAAACCGGTCATTACCATGGCTGAAGTGAAGGCGCTGGCGCGGCCGGATCATCTCGTAGAAATCGAAGCCGACGCAGTGATCGGTTCCTACGTGGTCAAAAGAAACTGATATAAACCCGAAAAAGAATTTGTGATTAAATGCTCACACCATTTCTTCTAATGGTGTGATCTATCTGCGTATCGCTAAATCGATCGAAAGAAGTCTGCTGCACGGCTGAGGTGAGGCGGAAGTTGCAGGATTCAGCCAAGGAAGGAGATCGCCCTCAGCGGCCTCCAAGGCCGAGAAAGATCATGGATGCAATGCCGGCCGCCCAAGATGACAAAGGCCGCAACATGATGAAAAAGGAGGTGGAACTCGACCGAGGGAGAATGACTGGGATGGGGTCCTTTGAAGGGTAAACACTTTAGCCATGGAGGAGAATGAAGATGAGAAAGAAAAGATTGATTTTGGCGACGGGGGTGTTGGCAGGTGCATTTTTGGGATTGTTCCTGCTGGGAGCGTTCACGCCGGCTGACGCGCAAAAAGTATTTCGGATGAAGATCCAGTCAGCCTATCCCAGGGGGGACCTCTCAATGGAACTCCTCAAGGAATTTGCAGATGATGTGGACAAAAAGACAAAAGGCGGGATCAAGATCTCCGTGTTTGCCGATCCTGAACTGGTGCCGGCAGAGCAGCTCTTTGAGGCAACCCAAAAAGGGACACTCGACATGATCCACACCGTAGCCGCCATGTGGGCCGGAATCATGCCTATCGGCGAGGTGGAATTCGGGCTCCCTTTTGCCTATAACATGCCCGCAGGGATGGACATCGTTCAGAGCGGCGCGAAAGTGCGGCAACTCTTTTACGGCAAGGGCCTGATAAACCTGCTCAGGGAGGAGTACCGCAAACAGGGCCTTTATTACCTTGACATGCATTCTTATGGCGAGATGTTTCTTCTTTCTACCAGGGCCATCGTGAGCTGCGATGATTTCAAAGGCCTCAAGGTGAGAGCGGAAGGGTCCTGGGGGCCTTACTTTGATGCTCTCGGAGGGCGCGGAACGTATATCACCGGGGAAGAGGCGTACATGGGCCTTAAGCTTGGGACCATTGACGCTTCCATATGGGATGTGAGCGCTGTGACCGGCCTGAACTGGCACGAGGTTGCGCCTTACTGGGTAAAAGGTGCGACCAACGATGCGGTCATCGGCCAGATCCTCGTGAATATGAAAACTTGGCAGTCTCTCCCCCCTGAGTTCCAGAAGGCCGTCGCGGAATCTGCGGAGAGATATTATCACAGACTTCTCGAGATCTATGTGGGAGAAATGAAAGCGGTCAATGATCTCGTAAAACAGAAGAAACTGCACCTCTCCCGACTCAACGATGAGTGCTACAAGAAGTGCGGTGAGGTGGCCGACACAGTGATGGCTGAGGTGGCCAAAAGTGATGCGGCTGCCGCCAAGGCCATCGCTTTGATCCAAGAGTGGAGGAAGACCCTGAAATAGGTTTTGCCGAAGGGCTCTCAAAGATGAGACAAGGCACTGGTAAAAGAGGCCGGAGGCGGTTCCTGTTTTCAAAGCATTCCTGAGATCTTCCATGAACCATAGGAGCATCCAATGGCCATACTTAAAAAGATAGCGGACGTTATCGAAAAAGTGAGCGAAAAAGCGGGGAGACTTTTCTGCTATGTGGCTCTTCTCATGATGGTTGTTACCACAGCGGAAGCCTTGGCAAGGTATGTCTTTAATCACCCGCTTCCATGGACGTGGATTCTCAACAGGCAGCTTTTCGGGCTTTTCATCCTTTTTGCCGGCGTTTTCACCATGCAACGAAGGGACCATATTCGAATTGAGATCGTCTATGACTACCTGCCGCCCAGAATAAAAGCGGTCGCAAGGGGAATCGCCTTGGTCAGTGCCTTTTCATTCTTGGGGGTCCTTGCCTGGCAGAGTTCATGGATGGGCTTGAACTCATTTAAAATGAAAGAGCTGTGGCAGGGCGCCTCCCGGTTTCCCCTCTATCCTCTGAAAATGCTCATACCGGTTGTCACTTTCTGGTTTCTGTTGCAGGCCATTATTTCTCTTTCAAGGGATGAGGCGTGAGGGTTCTTGCGTCGGCGCCACAACCCATGACATCCCTTTGGTGGGTTTACGCCTAAGTATGAGAAAAGAGAAAACGAGTTGTGAGCACTGAATTCGTCACCATTCTCCTTTTTGGGGGTCTTCTGCTCCTCCTTGCAGCAGGGGTTCCCGTGGTCTTTTCTCTGGGCGGCATTTGTGTTCTCATCACGTTCCTGATAGGCGGGAGCAGTGATCTTTTCATGGTGGCGACCACCACCTATAGGCAGCTTACCGATCCAAACCTCATCACCATTCCGCTTTTCCTCCTCATGGGCAACTTTTTGATTCATTCCGGGATCTCCGATCGGCTCTTCACCGGACTCAACTACTGGTTGTCCAATGTGAGAGGCGGGCTCGCTATTGTTTCGATCGGCGTCTGCGTTGCTCTTGCCATGTGTGGCGGGTTTGGGCCGGGAATCTTAACCATGGGGCTTATCGCCGTGCCTGCCATGCTGAAAAACCAATATAACAAGGAACTGGCTGTTGGGTGCGTCATGGCGGGCGGTGTCCTGGCGGAAGTCATCCCCCCCAGCATCATCATGATCATTCTGGGGTATATCGCGAGGATATCGATAGGAAAGCTCTTCATGGCGGGGGTGCTGCCGGGCTTGGTTTGTGCCGCTTTGTATGTCGGCTACGTGCTCTTGCGGTGTTATCTTCAGCCTGAGCTTGCCCCTAGATCCGCCGTACCGGTGACTTGGAGGCAAAGATGGGTTTCTCTCAAGGACATCCTTTCACCTGCGCTGCTGATCGTCCTCGTGTTGGGATCCATTTTCTCGGGCATGGCCACGCCCACAGAAGCTGCCGGCGTCGGCGCCTCCGGCGCCTTTTTGATCTGTTTGGTGCAAAGGAAAATGAACAGGCAGGTGCTCACGGATTCCTGCCTTGAAACCATGAAAATCAGCGGCATGGCCCTGTGGATCTTGGTTACAGCCACACTTTTCGGGGTTGTGTACACGAATGCCGGAGCTCAAGACATGGTCTTGAGCATCGTCGAGGGTCTGCCGGTAAACCGGTGGCTTGTTTTGGCGGGCATGCAGTTGATTCTCTTCGTATTCGGGATGTTCATGGATGATTATGCGGTGCTGACCATCTGCGCTCCCATGTTCATGCCTATCGCCAAGTTCCTAGAATTTGACCCTTTATGGTTCGCTATTGTCTTCATCCTTAATATGCAGGTTGCATATCTCTCGCCGCCTTTCGGCTGGGCTTTGATTTTGATGAAGGGAGTGGCTCCCCCCGAGGTCACAACACGGGACATCTGGAGGTCCGTTCCCCCCTTTGTGATCATTCAAGCCTTGGTGCTGATCCTAACGATGGTTTTCTCAGGATTGGCTCTCTGGCTTCCATCGAAATTTTGATTTGAGACCCAGGGAACTCGCTATGAAAGAGAGCCGTTTGCTGGAGGGGAAAAGGGTGCTTATTGTCGATGACGAACCCGACGTGCTGGATTCGCTGGAAGGGTTGTTGTCCATGTGCGTGGTCGCAAAAGCAGTTTCTTACGACAGAGCGAAGGAACTCCTTGAGACCCAGGATTTTGATTTGGCTATCCTGGATATTATGGGCGTCAACGGGTATGAGCTTCTCAAGATCGCGAAGGAGAAAGGGGTGACGGCCGTGATGCTCACGGCCCATGGACTTGTGCCTGAGAACCTGCGCAGGGCTCAAGAGGAAGGCGCCGCCTATTTTATCCCCAAAGAAGAGATTGTCAGGATCGATCTCTTCCTGGAAGACGTTCTCGATGCAGAGAAGAGGGGAAAAAGCACTTGGGAACGCTGGATCGAGCGATTTGAAGGCTATTTTGACAGGAAATTCGGCCCCGAGTGGCAAAAAAAGCACCGGATAACAGTGAAATAAGAGAAATCCAGTTTCCCTGCGCAAGGCAACGGTCTGTGTCGCTTCGACTTCTAAGATAGAAATGAGAGGGGGGAGAATCAGCCTCTTTTCAGATAACGGCCTTTGACAGGCGTCTGGGGACCTTCAGAAAGGTCCAGAGAGATCAATCGCCCGCTTTTGATGACGGCGACAGGCCACCCTGAGAGCATTCTCCCCTCGTGGAGGCAGTAATCGGAACGGGAGGCGGCGGCCCTCGGCGTCGCCGCTTTTTTGAGGGTGGGGTCCACAATGACCAGATCCGCGTCGCTTCCGGGAAGAAGAACGCCTTTGCGCGGATAGAGGCCGAAGATCTTGGCCGGTCCTGTCGACGTTTTCTCTGCAAGGCGCTCCAGGGGGAAGCGGTATTTCGCCGCGCGGTCGAGCAGGGAAGCAAGGTGGGTCCCCACCGCAGGGTAACCCGGAGGGATATCCCAAAGATCGACGCTTACGGCCTTCTCCCCTGAAGACATAGGGGTGTGATCGGAACCAATCGTGTCGAGGACGTCGTCGGCCAGTCCTTCCCAGAGGGCTTGTTGATCCTTTTTGTGCCTGATGGGGGGGACCATCTTGTAACGAAAGTCCCCATCTTCTTCAACGTCCAGGGAAAGATAGGGGGACGTGGTCTCGAAAAAGAGGTTCCCATTTTTCTTTTTCAGGGCTGCGGCCATGCGAACCGATTCGGCGCAGGAAAGATGCACAAAATAGATCTTCGGCCCCGACTCCTTGGACAAGAAGGCGGCTCTCTGAATCGCCTCGGCCTCAGCCAAACAGGGATGGGTTGTTTCCCAAAGGACCAGCGAATCCAAGATAGGTCGCTCTTTTTTCAGTCGCTCTGTGGCCCGGTTAACGATCCGGTGGTTTTCGGCATGGACGTTGAGCACGGCATCCCGCCCAAGACCCTTCACCGATTCCATAAGATCGAGCAGGAAGTCGTCTTCCACCTCCGGGATGAGCCCGGGGATGCCGCACAGGTATGTCTTGAATGAGGTGATGCCGTACCGTGAATGGTAGAGGGGGATCTCTTCGAGCTGCTTTCTCGTGAGAATCACGAGATGAATGAAGACGTCGCAGAAGGCGTGTTTTTCTATCTTCCCGATGATCTCATCAACAATCCCCAGGTAGGAATCCTGGCCTCCGAGATACAGGCCGATGGTTGTCACCCCGTTAAGAAGGGCGGAGCGGGTTTCGGTCACGATCTCGGTGTCAAAATCCGTGAAAATACCCAGATGCACGTGGGGATCGATGATGCCGGGAAAGATGTACTTCCCCCTTGCATCCACCGTCAGCGCATTGTTGTCAATAAGGTTTTCACCGATTAAAACGATTTTGCCGTCCCGGATCTTGATGTCAGAGGGAAGAGCGCTGTCGCGGGAAAGGATCAGGCGCCCACCCTTGACAATGAGGGGGTGCTTTTCGGAAATGGGTTCAGGACGGGAAGCTTCGGGGAAAGGGGAGGAAACTCGGGCCGGTTCGGCGGTTTCTTTCTTGATCCACTCCGGGGCGAAAACAGTTTCCTTTCCCTTGAAGTCTTGAGGTATGAAAGGCATCCCGGCAGCCCCGTCAGCTTTTTTCAACAGCGGTGAGCGCCGCTTCCAGAGCCGTTTTGATTTCCGATTCGCCGCCGGCGATAAAAAGCCGACCGAATCGGCCGAAGGGGTTGAAATGAATGAGCTCGATGTTGGCGGCCTTCTCCACCTCGTTGGCTGCGAGCACCACATAGGTGGCGGGTTCAACCTCGAATACCAGAAGCGATTTTCCCGGCAGGAGGAGAGTCCCTTTCCGGTTTTTGTTGATTTGCTGTGCCTGGTAGGGGTTGACCTTGTGAATGATCTTGGAAGAAACGACTTTTGCTTTGATTCGTTGAGAGACATCCAGGCCACAGGATCTGAGGATGATCTGCCCTGCCTCTTTCACCGACTCCAGATCGAATGAGTGGAGCTCAAGGACCCCGAACTCTCGTTCGACCATCTGAAGGCCAGGTTTCGCATGGCATTCCTTGAGCGCCGAATCCAGGAGATTGTAGACCTCGCTGCCCGGAGACAATTCCATCCAAAGCTCCGCCATTTTCTCGAGCGGAACATCCCCATCCAGCTCGGATGCTAGAAAGGCAGCGAACTGGGGTTGCATCCTGTCGATCAAGGCATATGCCCTTAATTGAACTTCTTCATCGGCCATGGCCGTCCACCCTCAGGAGAAAGCGGTTTCTCCATGTTGCAACAACGCTCTCCGACCCGGTCGCCCTGGATCTCGTGCACCGGGTTTGGGAGCGTTTCATTGGTTTTGGGTCGGTAGGTTGCCGGTCGGCACCATTAGCATGGCCTCTTCACTGGGCTTGGCAATGATGAACAGGGAATGAATCTCCCCGATTTTCTTGACCGTCGCCGCCGCAGCGTCAATCGCCGCCTTGACCGCCCCGACGTCTCCCCTGACAAAGACGGAGACGAGGCCGGCTCCGATTTCCTTTGAGCCGACGATTTCCACACTGGCGGACTTTGACATGGAGTCCACAGCCGCAATGGCCCCGACCAACCCTCTTGTTTCAATCATACCCAGAGCCTTCTCCATTTAACCCTCCTAATGTTTGCTGTAGATTTCTTTTTTGTATATCGATACATGATCAAGGAGCCCGATCACCGCAGCGTCGACAGGCAGGCTCTTATCCGGCAGCGCATGGGCGGCCGGCGCTCCCGTCGCCACGGCAACGGCTTCCGAAAGTCCCGCCCCGAAAGTGTCTACGGCCAGAAACGGCTCTCCCACCGGCGACCCATTCTCATCCATGCTCCTGACAATCACCATCTTGTAAGGGCTGAAGCCTTCGACCTTCAGGGAGGCCGTAGCAAACCCGATGACTTTACAAAGTTTCATAAGGACCCCCATGCTTGATGCTTGCAACTTTTCAAAAAGCTAAAATGTTCAAAAAATGAAAAACCCCGGATCATGCAAGATTCCAACACTTCTTCTTGTCACAGGAAATTCTCGAATTCGGATCTTTGCACAGCACATCCACATAGGCATCAAGAACACAATCCAGGTCTTGCCGGGTGATAAAGAAGTGGGGCGCCACCCTCACGACGTCATTTCTGGCAGAGGCGATGATGCCTCGCTCTCTGAGCGCCAGTTCGAAGTCATGGGAGTCCCCGGGCACCCTGATGGCCGTATTGGGCGCCTTGACACGCAGGTCGGTGGGGCCGGCCATTTCAAGCCCTCTTGCAAGGGCGCCTTGAATACAATACTCCGACAACGCATTCGTCCACCGGTAAATGTTCTCAACGCCGACGGTGTTGATGATTTTCATTCCCGCCCGTGCAATATAGGCGGTCGGAACGGGCGGGGTCCCGTTGTCGAAGCGACGGGCGCCCTTTGCAGCGACAAAGCGGTGGATGTCAAAGGCAAAGGGGTTTTCCTGCCCGAACCACCCCGTAAAGGAGGGGTGCAAATACTCGACAAGTTCCTTTTTTACATAGAGGAATGCAATGCCGGGAACGCCGAGCAGATACTTCAGGTTTCCGGTGGCCAGAAAGTCGATATCCAGCTCTCTCACGTCAAGGGGATGGGTGCCGATACCCTGGTAGGCGTCTACAAAGACGAGGGAACCCTTTTCATGAATCTTGGGAATGATGGTTTCCAGATCCTGCCTGAAGCCGTTGTAATAATAGGTATCGCATGCGGAGGTGATGATCGTATCCTGACCCACGTACTGGTCGTAATCCTTCGGATCGACAACCCCGCTCTTGACCGGCAAGAACCGGACCTGAAATCCGTATTTTTCCTGGGCCTGCCAGATCAGTCCAACGGTAGGAAACTCCGCTTCGGTCACAACGATTTTCTTTCTCGACGTGTTCAGGGGAAGCGAACTGGCCACAGCGCTGGTCAGTTCGGATACCGAAGTTCCTATGGCAATATCTTCCGGGTCGGCATGGATGATTTTGGCGAACTCCGCTTTGGACTGATTGACCTCGTCCATCCACCGGTCCCAATCCATGCCCATCTGATTCCAGCTCTCCAGATATTGCAGGGCGGCGTCATGGGTGAACGTCGATTGGGGAGCTTGAGAACAGTTGGCCACGTGAATGTACTGCGAGAGGATGGGAAACTGTTTTCGCCAGTATTGCATGTCAAACGGAGGCTCCGCAAGCGTCTCGGAGGAAGCCGCAAAAGGCGTTTCGCTTCTTCCGGCGGGCATCCACGGTTCGGGTTGGAGTGCCCCTGTGCCTCCTTGGGCTTGGGGAACCAGACGGATGCCGTACTCTTCCGCTTTTTCCTGCGCAATGCCCGTAACGATGTCATCGGGCCCGACCGCAATTTCCTTCTTGCCCGAGTGATGGGCAAGGTCGATGTCGTCTCCGGTTAGAATGGTTTTCACAGGATCGTCTCCATGAGGATGGCTTTTGATAAGGCCACATGCCGCGCCCGATAATCCACGACAACGGCAACACCGGATTCGTCATCCCTTGGGCGGCCCGGGGGGTTCAAAAGGGCGAGAGATGATATCCGTAGACAGCGTAAAGGAAATCAAAACCACACCGACATGTCAAGAAAAAAATTCATATGTGAAAAAATTTATTCATATTTGAACTTTTGAATTGACCGGACTGCGCCATAGCCTGTAGATTCACGGGTGGGTAAGCCGTCGTGGAAATCATGGAAGCGGGAAATCTCGGTTCAAGAATCCGAAAGGAACGAAAAGCGCTCGGCTTGACGCTGGAAAGATTCGCGGAGCTGGTGGGGACAAGCAAAGCCATGCTCCAGAGAGTCGAGACCGGGGCCAAGAGCCCTTCCGTGGCCCTGCTGGCCGAGATCGCGACCGTTTGCAGAAGGCGCGTGGATGATTTCATCCACGAGGAGCCCTCCGGCTTCTGTAAGCTCGAGCAAAAGAAACAGAAGACCATCCGATTGCGGGACTATGAGGTTCGAATTATCGCCCCTTTCGGTCTGATCTCCAGGGACATCGTGGTCAACCACTTCAAAGCAAAGGCCGGCGCCCTGGTGAAGCCCCACATAGAGAACGGCCATGCCTGGGTCTACATCACAAAGGGAAGCTGCGTGTTCGAGCACGACGGCGTCCCCCACCGACTCAAGAAGGAAGACATCATCTATTATGATGCGAGAAAATCCACGGTCCTGAAGGCCTTGACCCCCCTGGAGTCGATCCGTATCACCGTGCGCGGCTGAAGAGAGCACTGAGACATGGGTCTGGGACCTCGCGCTGAGGTTGATGATCGTTGTGAAAAGAGGGATGTTGACGGCGAAGAAATTCCTCGGTACGCTGAGAGGAATCATTGAGGGAGGCGCCATGCTTGTTCTTGACCCATCCAAATGCTCGGGGTGTCGCCGTTGCGAGACCCAGTGCTCTTTTTACCACACCGGAAAAGTGGGGCGCAGCCTTGCGCGCATCAAGGTCGTGAAAATGGAGGAGTCGGGCATTGATTTCCCCGTTTTCTGCCTGCTTTGCAAAGAACGCCACTGCATGGACTGCCCCCAGTCCGCCATAACGGTGGGATTATTTGGAGAGATTGTGGTGGATCCGGACCTGTGCATCGGATGCGGAGCCTGTGAGGAGCTATGTCCCATAGGCGCCATCGAACTGCACGGGGAATTCCCCTATGTTTGTGATCTTTGCCACGGCGCGCCCCGCTGCGTCGAGGCCTGCACCATGGGCGCCCTTGCCTTTACGCCGGGGAAGGCAGATACGGTGAGCCTCCACGGAGGGGAAAAGGGACTGGTTTGTGAAGAAAAGCGGGTCCAGTACGCGCTCTTGTCGTGTCAGGCGCTGAGGGCCGAATGGGTATCAGGGAGGAATCAATAAATGCTTCACGGTTATGCCGGTCACGTTCTTCGGGTGGACTTGACCTTACGGGAGGTCCGGCGGGAGAAAACAGACCCCCATGAGGTCATGAAAGCCATTGGAGGACGGGGCCTGAACTCCTGGCGGCTTCACGAGGAACTGAGAAGAGATGCCGATCCCCTTTCACCGGAAAACATGCTCCTCATCGGTGTGGGCCCTCTTACCGGCACATTGCTTTCCACCTCGGCCTACATGACCATCTCGGGAAAATCTCCTCTTACGGGCATCCTCGGGGATTCCGCGGCCGGAGGGCACTTCGGGCCTGAGCTCAAAGCCGCGGGTTACGACCAGGTGATCATCACAGGAAGATCAGCCAAGCCCTGTTACCTCCTCATTGCCGACGATTGTGTCGAGATCCGGGAGGCTCAACACCTCTGGGGCAGGGACATCTATGAAACTTCGAAGGCCCTGCGCCAAGAGCTCCGGGACAATGCTTTTCAGGTAGCGGCCATTGGACCCGCGGGGGAGAACCTGGTCAAGTTCGCCACCGTGGCTTGCAACAATTCCAGGGTCTGCGGCAGGACCGGGATGGGTTGCCTGTTCGGTTCCAAGAATCTCAAGGCCGTGGCCGTAAGAGGCACGGGAAGCCTCAGTTTCGCAGACCCTCAAGAGTTTCCCCGTCTCTGCGAAGAATTGGACCGGCGCATCATGGCCCACCCGGAGTATGCCAAGCGCAAGGACCTGGGCTCCACCCTTCTCATGACGGCCCTCAACCGCCTCGGCATTCTGCCCACCAACCACTTTCAGAAGGGCATAGCCGACTACGTTGACGAAGTGAGCGGTGAAAAGCTCGCAGAGATCTATAAAGTGAAAAACAAGAGCTGTTTCAACTGCAATATCCACTGCTCGCGCTACTATGTCACCGAGGATGACGAAAGCGAAGGGCCGGAATTCGAGACCCTTTGCAGCTACTCTTCCCGGATCGGCAATCAGGATCTGCGGTTTGCCCTGAAGATGGCCGCCTACCTCAACCGCATGGGCGTGGACTCGCTCAGTTCCGGGGAAACCATCGGATGGGCCATGGAGTGTGTTCAGCGAGGTCTTCTCACCAGGGAGGATCTGGGCGGTCTGGATTTTGCCTGGGGCAACCAGGAAACCATCGAGACGATTGTCCGGATGATCGTCCGGCGGGAGGGGATCGGCGATGCTTTTGCAGAAGGCACCCGGAGCCTTGCAAGGCGCTTCGGGCAGGGCACCGAGGAGTACGCTTTTCATGTGAAGGGGCTCGACATGATCTGCGGCGATCCTCGGGGGTTAAAGGCTTTCGGTCTCACCTATGCCATCGCCTCCCGGGGTGCGGACCATCTTCGGGCCGAACCTTTTTTCGAGTTGACGGAACGCTACGAAGAATCGGAGAAACGTTTTGGAACGCGGGATGCGGCCGACCGCCTCTCCGATCACGGCAAGGCGGTGCTGGTCGAATTTACGGAGCGGCAGGCTCTTCTCACCGACTGCCTGACCATGTGCAAGAACGTAGGCCTGAGCATGGACATCCTGGACTTTGATTTTGCCTCAAAGCTCTTGAAGGCAGGCACCGGCCTGGATTTCACGCCCGAGCGCGTTGACGCAGCTCTCAGGGGGATCATCGACGCGGACCGGCGCCTCAACTTCTCCTTTGGCATAGATGCAAGCCAGGACACCCTGCCGAGGCGGTTTACCCATGAACCCCTGGCCGAAGGCGCCTCCAAAGGGCAGGTGGTTCCTGTTCAGGAGATGGTCAGGGAGTACTATCGTCTGAGGGGTTGGGACAAAGACGGCCGGCCACCGGACTCGAAGCCCGAGTAAGGTGCGCGGCACGCGGTACACGGGGCACGGGACAAGGGGCAAAAGATCAGGACGGTTTGGAAGGGCGGGTTTCTTGCCGTGTGCCGCCCGGCCTTCGTAGCCGAAGCTACTTCGGCGGAGTGGGCTGACCCGTGCGCCGTGTACCGCTTTCTATCGGCCAATCTTCGGGGTTGAGAAGAAAGCGTGCCGTGGTGTCTTTTGTTTCCCTTTTCTCTCGCAACCGGGACGTCACATCTTCCGCCCCTTTGCCCCAGACCATCCCGTAGCTGAGAAGGGAGGCAAATTTTTCGAAATGCAGGGCCGGGTTGTATCCCAGGCTCCTCAAGCGCCGGTATTCCTCGTAGGCATCGGGAAATTTGTACATCACGTACCACTGAAGCATCCCGGGCACGGGCAGGTCATGGTTCTCTTCAAGGGAAAGATATATTCCCTGCTCCCCGGCAATCCTTTCGGCCTCCTGTCGGATGCTTTCCAGGTCCTTGGCATAAAAGGGCGGGGAAAGGGCGAGCCTTTTGGTTTCGCCGGCAAGGCACTCGGCAAAGGCAGTGATCATCCCCAGCATGAAAGATTCCCGATGAACACTCATTGATCTTTCCTTTCTCCTGATATAAAAGGCGTCATATCATTGACCGTGAGGTTTATCAAATCATTCGTTCATGAATCCGTCAAGGCGGATGGTCTCGCAAATAATGAAAGATGCCCCACGGGTCATTGCGAGCGAAGCGAAGCAATCTCGTAATTAGACGGATATCCACGAGATTGCCACGGCGCTTCGCGCCTCGCAATGACGGTGTGTGATGCTTTACCAGACCGTCGGATTTCAGTTGAAACAGGAGGTCTTGGAAACATGAGCGACAGCGCCTTGAAGAGGTTGACGCCGATCGTGAAGGAATCGGAAAGCTCGCCCATGCGGGAGATGATGAAAATGATGGAGGAGAAAAAGGACCTCCTCAGCCTTTCGGCCGGGGAGGCCAGATTCGAGGCCCCGCCGGAGCTTATCGAGTTGGCCGTTCAAGCCATGCAGAGCGGGAAGAACCTTTATACCTCCACCAACGGGATCCCTCAAATCAGGGAAGCTCTTGCGGCTTTCGCCCAAAGGCATTTCGGGGGAAAGATCGACCCGGCGACGCAGATCCTCATGACCGTGGGCGGCATGGAAGCGATTTACCTGGCCATGCGGATTGTTCTGGAAAAGGGAGATAAGGTGCTCCTGCCGGATCCGGGATGGGGCGTGATGAGGACGGTTGTGGAGCGGCGCGGAGCGAGCGTAGACCATTACCCCCTGGAGGAAAAGGGGAGCTGGACCATCAACCACGAAGCCATCCTGGACCGGATGGATGAAAAGACCAAACTGGTGGTGGTCAACTCCCCATCCAACCCCACGGGAGCGACCCTTTCCAAGGAAGGCTTTGCCGCACTCATGGAAGAGGCCGAGCGAAAAGGCGTGTTTGTCCTTTCCGATGAAGTTTACCACAACTATCTCTATGAGGGAGAGCCTGTGAGCGCCCTGAGCTTCGGTTCCCTGGATAACCTTATCGTCGTCAACAGCTTTTCAAAGACCTTTGCCGTCACAGGATGGCGTTTGGGGTATGCGGTTGCTCACCCGTGGATTATTCGGCAGATGGGCATCTACAAAGAGAGCATCTCCCTGTGTTCCTTTTCCATCGGCCAGTGGGCCATGGCGGAATTCCTCGGGAGGAGCGAGGCGTACCTGAAAAAAGCGAGGGAATTTTGCCGCGGCAACATGGAGAAGATGGTGGCCCGGCTCAACGCGATCCCCGGTGTGCGCTGCACGCGGCCTCAAGGGGGCTTCTATGTTCTTGCCGACTTTTCGAACATCGAACCCTCATCGCAAAAGCTCTTCAAACGCCTGCTGGAAGGCGGAGTGGCCGTGGTGCCGGGCGTCTTTTTCGGCTCCCGGGGCGAGGGCCGGGCGAGGCTCATGTTTGCCTGCCCGAGCGATCACATCGACCGATGCCTCGACCGGATCGAAGAAAACTTAAGGTAGCGCGCAGACGGGGCATCCTGCAATCACGCCTTAGGCTTTCCAAAGCGAAGGGTTCTTCCGCTCCCGGTCGAGGCCGGAGCCACTGATCCGCCAAGGGCCATCAGGGGAAGCCTGGTGCCGCGGACCGGCCTGGATCAGACAGAGGCCACAGCTTGCTCATGGGCAATGCAAATGGAAGGAATATAACCAGAGATTGAATTTATCCCTTGACTTTGCTATCTGATGCGACTATTTTTGCACCATAGGAACTAAGCAGAACCACAAAGAGCTGCGAAGTCTTCCTTCCTTACAAACCGCAAGCCAACAAATCAGTGAAGCTTGAGATGGATTCGGATAGGCAGAAAAGGGAAAGACCCTTTTCGTTATGCCCTAAACGACTCCAAAAACACACGGCCCCCATCCAGGGCGCCAAAGGAGTTATGAGAATATGGATGGAACAAGAGAGATATATACCATCGAAGAAGGCAAAGCGAGCCTCCGGG
>Ga0114946_10000205_pt1 | contig 36812 bp, 27 predicted proteins | sample WalLakDeSediment_FD_88676 | JGI IMG/M metagenome (GOLD analysis project Ga0114946, IMG submission 88676) | Lake sediment microbial communities from Walker lake, Nevada to study Microbial Dark Matter (Phase II) - Walker Lake 11/02/13 Deep Sediment | ecosystem: Environmental > Aquatic >... | reverse complement strand
TTCATAATCTGGGCTTGCAAAAAACGGCTGCAGGGTGACCCCTTCGATCCGCGCATCGGGTTTGTACTGACGGGCGGATGCCGCGATTCCGGCAAAGGCTGTCCGGACATCCGCATCCGAACGCAGATCCAGTCGGACACCACCGGCCTCGGTTTTGTGTGTGATGTCCGGGGAGAGAAGCTTCATGACGAGCGGATATCCCATGTCCCGCCCCAGGCGGCTCGCGTCTTCCTCGGTGCGGGCCGTTTCCGTCCCAATCACGGGAAGGCCGTAAGCTGCAAGGACATTTCTGGCATCCGATTCGGTCATGAACTGATCTGCAGTTGCATGGGTCAGCAGTTGCCCGGCTTTTTTGGAATCAACGGCGATGTCGCGAGTCAATTTTGGGGGGATTTCCAGAAGGGCTTCCATATTACGGTCATATTCCACCATGTACAAAAAAGCCCGGATCGCCCGTTCCGGTGTATCGTAAGTGGGAATGCCCGCCTTATTGAGGATGGTTAAAGCGCCTTCGATTCTTTTTCCGCCCATCCAGCAGGCGAACACTGGATACCGGCGGGCTTTCATCGTGTCTGCCAGGGTTTCGGCCACCACGATGGGTTCTGTGAGGGCCTGGGGCGCAAGAATCACACAAATCCCGTCCGTATCCTTTCCGTCGAAACAGACCTCCAGCGTTTGCCGGAAACGTTCCGGGGAGGCATCGCCGAGGATGTCGATGGGGTTGCCGCGGCTCCAGAAGGGCGGCAGGACGGCGTCAAGCCGCGCCAAAGTTTCAGGATCAAGAGGTGCCGGCTCCAGACCACTGCGCGCCAGGGTGTCTGTGGCCATCACACCGGGGCCGCCAGCATTGGTAACGATGGCCAGACGCGAGCCGCGGGGACGGGGCTGCTTGGCCATCAACTCGGCGCAGTCGAAAAGATCCTGGATCGTGTCCACGCGCACGATGCCGGCGCGCTTGAAGGCGGCGGCGTACACCGCATCCTCTCCGGCCATTGCCCCGGTATGGGAAGCGGCAGCCTTGGCGCCGGCCGCACTTCGACCAGCTTTCAGGACGATAATGGGTTTGATTCGGGAGACCGAGCGTGCGGCGCTCATAAACTTGCGGAAATTCGTCAGGCTTTCGATATACAGCAGAATGCTTTTGGCCGACGGATCATTTCCGAGATAATCGATGAGATCGCCGAAATCCACATCCAGCATGGAGCCGATACTGACAAAATGACTGAACCCGATATGCTCCTTGAATGCCAGGTCCAGAATGGCCGTACAAATGGCCCCGCTCTGGGAAACAAAGGCCAGCTCACCGGTATCGGGCATTTCAGAAGCGAAGCTGGCATTGAGGTTCCCGGCAGGCCGGATGATGCCCAGGCAGTTGGGACCTACAATACGCAGTCCGCCGGCATAGGCCGTGGCATGGATCCGCTCCTCGATTTGTTTCCCCTCTTCGCCGACTTCCTTGCCTCCGGCCGAGATCACAATGGCGCCCGCCACTTTGTTTTCGACGCATTCCTGCACGATATCGGGAACCGTATGAATGGGCGTGGCGATGATTGCCAGATCCACTCCCGGTTCCAGATCGCGGATGGATTTGACCACGGCCAATCCATGTACGGTTTTGTATTTCGGGTTCACGGGCAGTAGGGTTTCCGGGAATCCGCCTTCAATGAAGTTTTTCATCAGTGCGTTGCCGATGCTGCCGATTTTTTCACTCGCCCCTACCACCGCCACCCGGCGAGGCTTGAAGATACGCTCCAGATTATATTGGCTCATGAAATACCTCCTCTTTTCAGGACAAATTCTTTTTCACATTCTCGTTCGGTTTTTCGGATCTCTTCGGAAGAACGAGAAGGGACTTCGAGTGTCATGACAATCCGGTGTAGATACGTTTTCTCATCGATTGAAATAGGCGTTGAGTACATACTCCTGCACCATCCTCTGGGTATTGAAAAAGGATCCGTTGATGGCGATGGAATAGGCCATCATGTCCATGAAGCGGTGTCGTTCATGATAGAAAAGTGGGACAATAGCATGCTCCAGCTTGTCATACAGAGACGGAATATCCAGGGAGTGATTTCGCCCGTCTCCCTTTTCGTGAACCGGTTCGCCGATGGACCAGCCGGTCAGCCCTTCGATGTGGCCCTCGATCCACCAGCCGTCCAGTACGCTTAGATTCGGAATCCCGTTCAAGGACGCCTTCATCCCGCTGGTCCCAGAAGCCTCCATAGGTGGCTCCGGCGTGTTGAGCCAGAGATCCACCCCCGAGGTAATCATCGCCCCCAACGTCATGTTGTAGTTCTCCAGATAGGCCACCTGGAGGTCGTGTTGAAGTTCATGTTTTGCCCAAAAGATGCGCTTGATGAGCTCCTTTCCTTTGTGGTCGCGGGGGTGGGCCTTGCCGCAGTAAATGATCTGGATCTTGCCAACTTCATTGGATATCCTCTTGAGCCTTTCCATGTCCCTGAAAAGGAGATCGGCCCGCTTGTAAGTTGCGACGCGCCGGGCAAAGCCGATGGTCAGGATGTTCTCATCCATGCCCACTCCGGTTTCCTGGTTGACCAAGTCGATGAGCTGCTTCTTGCACTGCATGTGCGCGTTCCAGAGTTGCTCTCTGGGAATGCTCAATGCGGAGCGCAGGCTGAAATTGTCCTTTCGCCACAAAGGAATATAGCGATCGAACAGTTCTCGAAACGGCGCGGAGACCCAGGCGGCAGCATGGACCCCGTTGGTGATGGAGTCAATGGTATAACCGGCGAACATAAGCCTTGAGACCTCGCCGTGTTTTCGGGCCACACCGTTTACATAACGACTTAGGTTGAGGCCCAGATAGGTCATGTTCAGGGTATTCCCTTCAAAGAGGACGCCTTCCAGGCCGAAGAAATCATCCCGCTCGCCGATCACTTTCCGTGCCAGCTCCAGCGAAAACTTGTCGTGACCGGCCGGGACGGGAGTGTGGGTGGTAAAAACGCAACGGTTACGGACCACATCCCGGTCCAGCGCAACGATCCATTCCCTTCCGGCCTGTTTCGCCGCCTCGTCCAGCAGCGCCAGAGTCAGAAGGGCGGCATGGCCTTCATTGAGATGGAAGGTGTCGATCTCATGATAACCTAGCGTGCGGAGCATTCGTATACCGCCGATCCCGAGGATCACCTCCTGGGAAATGCGGTAATGATCATCTCCGCCGTAGAGCGACTGGGTCAACCCGCGGTCCCACTCGGAATTTTCGTGAAGGTCCGCGTCCAGAAAATAGATGGGGACGGTGTAGCCGCTCACGCCCTGGACATCGTAGCGCCAGGCCCGAAGGTGAACGGTCCGCCCTTCCACTGTGACCTGGGCGCGAGGAGACTCCTCTTGAAGCAACTCATCAAAAGCCCAGGATGTCGGTTCCTCCCGCTGCCACCCGTCGGCTTCCAACCGCTGCCGGAAATAGCCCTTGCGGTAGAGAAGCGTGACCGCAACCATAGGCACCCTGAGGTCCGCTGCCGAACGGATCGTGTCCCCGGCCAGCACCCCCAGGCCACCGCTATACGTGCATATTTTTTCATCAATGCCAATCTCCATGGAAAAATAGGCGACTGAGCGCCGATCTTTGATGTTTTGATTCATGTCTTCCTCCTGGTGTCAGACCAAGTTTCTGGGGTTCAAGTTTTCCAAGTTCCTTGAGGACGTTATCTTCCCCGCCCTCTCGCCATCAAAGGAGACTCTCTTTTCGATTCATGACGCAGTGATATCTTGCGGACAAATGACATCGTTTTGTGGTCCAAACTCGTTGGAAGTAGTGTCAGGGTACTTGGGGTTGAGGGTCCATTCCCCGTCAACGAGAAATTTATACTCATGGGTTCCGAGCTTTCCGACCCATGGTTGAAGCTCCCCGACAAATGGACAGTTTCGGCCTGAGTTGCAAAGATCCTGAACTCAACACGTTTTGATTTTTCCTTCATGGCTTTCACCTCATCATAACAATTGTTTCAGGTTCTAAGGATCTTCATCGACAAGAGTTCCAGGCTGTCATAAGGCGATTCATCCTCAACCCAAATCACGCTTTCATCTTTTTCAACCATTCCCGCCGCAAGGAACCCTCCATGACTTGGCGCGCATTCCTCAAGAATTATGCCTCCCAAATCGCTGCCATCGACTTCTTCGCCGTTCCCCCAGCCACATTCAGGATCCTCTACGGATTCGTCGTTTTGGAGCATTCCACGCGAAGAATCATCCATTTCACCGTCAGAGCGAATCCAAGTACTCAGTGGGCCGCCATCCAAGTGGCCCAGGCCTTCCCCTGGGTCTCCGCGCCAAAATACTTGCTCAGAGATAGGGACGGAATCTGCTGCGATGCATTCAAAAATCGGATCAAGGGAATGGGCATTGAAGAACGCTTGATCTCGTTCCGTTGTCCTTGGCCGTCGGCCCACCTCGACCGCCTTAACCGTGAATTCGTCCCGCAAACCAGTTCTTGCTTTACCCCCTTGTTTTCGCGCGTCATTATGCGAGAATCGTTCCGAGATACCCACGGCAGAGGAATGTCTCCTCCGCCTTTTTGTGGAGCAGAGAGGTGCCTTGATGAATCCCAAAGAGAGAGTGATTGCCGCCCTGGAACTGAAACAACCTGACGATATCGTTCCAACCTTCGAGCTCGAGTTTCAATTGACCGAAGAATTCTTCGGCAAGAGCTTCAGGAATCTTCGCGACCTGTCAGGCAAGGAACTCGACAAGGCTATCGGAGAAAACGCGGAATTCTACCTGGAGATCGCGGAGACACTGGATTATTCCATCATCAGGACAGGCGATACGAGACTGCTGCGCAAACTGGTGGAGCTGGGAGCGGACCGGGAGTATCTTCTCTGCGGAGAAGCCGACGGAACCATGGGGATTCCCAACGGAGAAACCATGGTCGATCAGGCGATCCGGCTCTTCGAAAAAGCCGATGAGGTAAAGAGGGATCTGGATTCCAGCGTGGATAGGGGCATCGAATCCGGCAAGGCACAACTGGAGGCAGGGGCGGAATGTCTGACCCTGTGCGCGGATTATTGTTTCAATTACGGGCCTTTCTTGTCCCCCGCCATGTTTTCGGAGTTCGTCACACCCTATCTTCACAGGCTGATCGAGGCGCACAGAAAAAATGGCGCGTATGTCATCAAACACACGGACGGCAACATCATGCCCATTCTGGATCAATTGGTCTCCTGCAGGCCGCACGCGCTTCATTCGATCGACCCACAGGCCAAGGTGGACCTGGCCGAGGTGAAAAGACAGGTGGGAAACGAGGTTTGTCTGGCAGGCAACGTGAACTGCGGTCTCTTGCAGACAGGAACGGACGAACAGGTCGAGGCGGACATCCTGAGATCCCTGAGGGATGGCATGCCGGGGGGAGGCTACATCTTCTGCACCAGCAACGTGGCGTTCAAAGGCATGCCTCCCCAGAGGTACAGTCTCATGCTGGACCTGAGGAAGAAATTCGGAAGATATGCTCCATCCCCAACCTCGGCTCAATAGGGGCAACGATCATCTCGATGTGTTGTGATATCTTAGTAAATATTCAGCCTTGTTTTTTTCGACAGCCAACACCGAACATCGTTTAGACCATGGACCGGACCCATCCCCATGACCCCCAACTCGTTTACACGCAGAAGATTCCTTGAAACCATGTTGTACGGCGCCGGCGCGGCGAATCTCGCCTCGTGTATTCCACTCAAGAGAGGACTCGAACCTATGCCAAAGCACGAACTATCCAGGAGTCAGAATCTCCTGATCCTTCACACGGATCAGCAAAGAATCGAATGCCTGGGTTGCTATGGAAATTCGGACATCAGGACACCGCATATCGATTCTCTTGCCAGGGACGGCGTCCGCTTCGAGAACAGTTTTTGTCCCTATCCGGTCTGTACCCCCTCCCGCTACTCCTTGATCACAGGGATGTATGTCCACGAACACAGAGGATGGACCAACCACTGCACGCTGCCCCCCGGCACGCCCACCTTCCCTTCCCTTCTTCGCGAGGCAGGCTACGCGACCAAAGCGGTGGGCAAGATGCATTACACGCCCACCTATTTCGACGTGGGTTTCCAGGAGATGGAGCTGGCCGAACAGGACGGTCCCGGACGATGGGATGATGATTACCATAGGGATTTGATGGAGAATGGATTGGTGGACTACAACGACCTGGAGGATCAGGTCATGGAGTTTCGAAGCAAGGGCAGACAAGAGTATTGGGACACCTTCGGTGCTTTGGCTTCCAACCTGCCCAACGAGTTCCACACAACGACCTGGATCGGGGATCGGGCGGTTCGGACCGTGGAGAATTGGACAGGCCAAGGGAATCTGCTCATGGTGGGGTTTGTCAAGCCACACCACCCCTTCGACCCCCCCGCGGAGCTGGCGGACGCCTACAATCCAGATCGTCTTACCCTTCTTCCAGGATGGCTCGACGCCTGCCTTTCCAGGGACCTAAAACTGCATCATGGCTACTTCCCCCACGAAAAGTTGACCGAGAAGGCCCTGAGGCGAGTCATGGCCTATTACTACGCCACCATCGAACATATCGACATGCAGGTGGGACGCGTCCTCGACACGCTGCGCGCCAAGGGCTTGTACGACGACACGCTCATCGTGTTCACCAGCGATCACGGGGAATATCTTGGATATCATCACATGCTTCTCAAGGGAAATCACCTTTACGAAGCTCTGGCCAGGGTGCCTCTTCTCATCAAATATCCGGGCAATGTTGGGGCGGGAACCCATTCTCACGGGCTGGTCAACAATGTAGACGTGGCCCCCACCGTTCTCCAGGCGCTGGGACTGAACCCCGCCACGAGCATGAGGGGACTGGACCTGACAGTCCATCCGAGAGGTTCGGATAGGGTTTTCTCGGAGACCCATGGCGGAGCCATGGCCATGGTGAGAACCAAGGACCGAAAACTTCTTCTGAACCACAAGACCGCAGACCGATACCTGTTCGATCTGGCAAGAGACAGCCAGGAGATCCAAGACGTGTCAGAGAATCCCGCATACCGGGAAGATCTGGACATCCTGAGTCATTCCATTTCGGCCTGGAGACGGTTCGAGGAGCTTTCCTCCGTGTATCTGGATGAAGACGCGCCCATCATCGACCGACCGAATGTCCCGGACCGAGACGACGATCACAGGCGAAGGATTCAGGACTACTTCCGGAACAAGATGGCCTCGGCCTGAACCTCTTCGGCGCTCCAGGCCCTGCACGACAACTTCACCTCATCCAGAAGTCCCTTGAAGTGGGATTGATGGTTCACCTCGTAGGAACCCAGACAAAGGTGAAAATCGTTGGCATGGACCTTTCCGGGTCGTTCCATCGTGGCGATCTCCTTTCCGTCCACGTACAGTCGCATGATCATTCCGTCAAAGGTCCCGGCCACGTGCGTCCACTGTCCAAGGGGAATGGGATTCGGCCCCACCAGATGATGACTCCAGGCGGTCAGAGGCACCTCGAAACAGGGTTTACCCGACATCAAGCCCATCCTATATCCTGTGTTCTCGCCTCCTCCATACACTCTATTGATGAACCACCGATTCTCTTGTCCAGCTTCATCGGTCCTGATCCAGCAGGACAGTGTGAGCTGGTCGGAACAGGACAAAGCGGAAGAGGACTCCACAATCACACAACCTCCCTCACAGACCAAGGCGTTTCCATCCACGCCTGAGGTCCGCGAAGCGCCCTGCAAGATTCCTCCCACCCTGTTCCCGGAGCAGTCCATGGCGACCGGGTCGTCTTCCAGTTCGTCAAAGGCCCACCACCCCACCAGGTCCTGTCCCTCCCCTCCTTCCTTGACCGCCACCTTAGAAGCCAAGTTGCGCATTCGTTCCCTGCGGCTGGCCTCTTCCCTATAGTCCATGTCATAGGGTCCCAGTCCGATCTGTCGCGGAACCACGTCCTCATGCGCCAGGGGAGCTTCGGAAAAGACGCGGCGTACCGCGTCCAGGTAACCAAATCCATACTGCCGATGTGGAGCCAGGTAATGTCCCTCGCCCCACTCGTTCCAATTATCCAGAAGAAGCATGTGATGTCCCAATTCCTCCTCAGGCAGGGTTGACACGAACTCCTTGGCCCGTCTCAAGAGAACCTCGAAATCCAGGGGAGGAATCCTCCAAACGCTGCCTTCGTTCCTCCAGCCGGTCCAGCCCTGCGAAACCGTGACGACCTGGGGCAATATCCCAAGTTCCTGGGTCTTTCGTATGTATTCCATCTGGGTATCTATGGCGCGAGAAGGTTCCGGATGGTCATGGATATACCAACAATAGGCGAAGCTATAGTCCAACCCCAACCTTTTCAGAAGTTGCAGGTGGTTGGGATCCAGTCCCCGATACTCTCCGAGCAACACCAATCCATCGAACCCTTCCCTCTCGCATGCCTTTCTCATCTTCTGGAACGCAACCTTGACCTGTTCTTCCCCTCCCAGATCCTGAATCAAGAACTCGGGACGATACACGAAGAGCAAAGGCTTGTTGTGAAACTTCAGGTAGTTGGGTCTCTTGAAGTAATGTTCCATCCAGAAAGGCAAGAGATGTTCCATCAGGTCCCGCTCGTCCTCCACCCCGGCCATTCCCCTGGCCTGGTTTTCCCACATGATGGCGAACTGAATGTGTTCCTGATAGCGGGACTGAAACAAGGCGTCATGGATCGCGCTTCCGAAACGCATCTTCACCGGTTCTCCCTGGCTGGCCCTGTACCAGCAATAGAGAAAGAAACCCACGCCATGTTCCGAAGCCCACAGGGTCTCCCAATCCGCCACCTCCGGGTGGTTCTGGGAATAGAATCCCAGTTCAGGGGTCCTCTCCGGGTATCGCACAACCTGATCCCACAGATGGAACTGGTCCGGCTCCCAGAGGGGACAATGATGCGCTCCCACCAAAAGATCCGTCTCCACCTTCTTGGGCCGCGGCACGTATTCGGCTCTCGGAGGATCCGCCTGATTGACCAGAATCCTCAGCCTGGCCAGGTCCGAGACGCACTGTCCCGCCTCAACGTCCGCTTCCGTGAACATGGCCATGAGGATCTTCCTTTCCCCGGTACGTTCGAAGTCGTAAATGATGTACAGGGTGCCATCCCTGGACTGGACCCCATCCGGATAGGACACATGCTTTCGGTCATCCAGAAGAAGTCCATTCGACCAGGTCATTCCATCGTCCTTGGACAGGAACGCCTTCAAATGGGAGCGGTCCTTCCGGTTCGGGGGATCGTGTTTGACCAGGAGGAGGTTCCCGGAAACGAGACGCCGAATGAAGAAACGAGCGTGAGGTATATGGCTCACGGTCTCCGCCGGTCCCTTTTCGACCCAAGTCTCCCCCCCGTCCCTTGAAAAAGCCTCCCCAATCCCGTAACGGGTTCGCACCAGTTTCCAGAGGGAACCGTCCCTCCTCTCCACGAGCATGTGTTCATCGCAGGCTCTCTCTTTCACATCCGACTTGCCCAGGAAAGACCACGAAACGCCCTGGTCCCCGGATACATAGACAGCCGATCCGGTGCTTTGACGGATGTCGTGTCCGTAACGCTCGTCCATGACCTTGGGCCCACCCGCCCAGATAGCCACAGGCAAGAGCCAGGCGCCTGTGCTCAACACCGTGGGCTTGTTCATCATGATCCCATCGCACAGCCTGCGAGGTTCGGTCCACGCAGGCGTGTCCTCCCCCGGGTTGTCCGTGGTCATACACCACACCCCGGCACGTCCGTCCCAATGACTGTATCCCTGGGCCCAGAAAAACCAGAGTTTTCCGGTGGGATCGATCCACAGGCAAGGATCAAAGGCGCGCACATCTCCAGGGGGATCGATCACGCACCGCAGATCCGACCAGCTCTGAGCATTGTCTGGACTGGTCACCAGGACACAGTAGTTGCGAGGTCCCTCCCCCTCCCCTCCGGCGTACCAGGTCGCCCAAAGCCTTCCGTTTTCCACCCTTTCGAGACCTGGAATCCCCTGGAAAAGCCTCGGTTCCCGAGTGTATGTCAAACCCGGGGTGAAATGCACCTCGGGCGTCATGAGCGCCAGATCGATCATGTCTTCCTCCTGACCCTTTCCCGACCGGGTAAGTCCCACTCCTTGAAGAATCAAGCCACAGAGAATCATCATTCGCGTTCTATACTCTCTTCGCAAGAAATACCTCCTTCTGACCCAGTATACCAAGAGGGCAAAACTTTCTTCATGGCAGGAACTCTTTTCATCAGAGATGTACAATGGATCTGTCCATCTTCTCAGTGTGTTTTCCAAACATTGGCTCAAGAATCGCATGGGTCTTGGCCTCAAGGCAAAGGACGGCGAATGGATCGGAAAGAACTGACTCCTGAGCAGAAGGAAGAGATTCTTCGCGAAGAGATGGCTTGGCTGGCCCAAGAACGTGCCAGGGAGATAAGGATCAGGCCGGAAAGGGAAAGGATTCGCCCCAACGCCACGTGGCTGCTGATGTTTCACCTGACCGTTTTTGTCCTGGGGCTGGGACTCTTGCTGCTCTTTAGACAACACATCGTGGGGCTATTGAGCCTGACGCGATAGGAAACACTCTGACCAGACCGTAAAGAAGCAAAGGAGATTCTTCATGATGTCTTATCCACCCTTTCTCAGGAAACTCGGCTGGACGTGTCTTGTCCCCATCTCCTGTCTTTGGCCGGCTTTCTCCGTGTCCGCGCGTCCAGTAGCCGAGGTCCTGTTGGGCGATCCCATCACGGAGAACGGCATTCGAGTACCCAACGCGGGGGACGGACAGCACGCGGCCTGCGAACGAAACGGCAAGATCGTCCGCGTGGGAAAACCGGACACGGACCCTGCCTCCAATTACATGTACTTCGACGTAGAGAACGGCCTGTTGCCTGAAAGACCCTGCGATCTATACGTGGAGGTGGAGTACTTCTCCGAACGCCTGGGCGTCTTCTCCATCCAGTATGATGCTCAGGACTCCCCGTACAAGGATGGAGATGGAGAACTCATCCTACCATCTCACACCTGGGAAACACGAACTTTTCTCTTGCGAAATGCCCTGTTTAACGATCGCCAGAACCATGGAACGGACTTCCGCTTCTACGCCTTGGGAGGCGTCCCTTTCAAGGCAGTTCGAGTGTATACACAAGCGCCCCCGAGTTTCACGAATCGCCCCACGACCAAGGAAAGGGTAAAAAGCAGCATGGAAATCAACCAATGTCCGGAAGGCATGGAATATACCTTTGGAAACGATGTCACAGAAGGAACTGCGCCCTTGTTCAAGGCCTTGGGTGTCACCAGCATCGAGAGCTATGTCACGTGGGAAACCGTGGAGGGCGAGGCCGAGGGCGTCTGGGATTGGTCCCGATGGGACGAACAGGTTCGCATCCTGCGGGAAAACGATCTGAAGTGGGTTCCCTTTCTCATCGCCGGCCCTGCCTACGCCACCCCGGGGTGGTTCAGAGAGGACTCGAACAAACACCTCGGCTGCGTCTGCCTTGAACACGGAATAGAGAGCAAGATTCAATCCATCTGGAACCCTCGTCTGAATCCCTATATCACCCGGTTTTTGGAAGCGTTCAGGGATCGTTATCTTGACACAGACGTCATCGAGTCCGTCCTCCTTGGAATCACGGGCGACTTCGGAGAAGCCATCTACTCCGTTTCCGGCGGGGGATGGACCTTCAACATTCCCGGGGAATACCACAACCACGGAGGCTTCTGGTGCGGAGACGATCTGGCTCTGGCCGATTTTCGGAACGAGATGATTCGAAAGCACGAGAACCTCGGAAATTTGAATCGAGTCTGGGGAACAGGATACGAGACGCCCTCCCAGATCGATTTTCCGGCTCGAGGAGAAAAGGAGATCGCCACGTGGTTCAAGGGTGTCCTGGATCAGGACGCTTTCGCAAGAAGAAGATGGCTCGATTTCATCCAATGGTACAGGGATTCCATGACCGAGTACGCGGACTGGTGGATGGCCGAAACGCGACGCATCTTTCCTGACACGCCCATCTATCTGTGTACCGGTGGGGATGCTCATCCTCATCATGGCTCCCAGTTCGCGGATCAGTCCAAGGCCGCGGCGCGTCACAAAGCCGGGATTCGCATCACCAACGAGGCGTCTGACTACGCCTTCAATTTTGCCATCACCCGTTGGGTCGGCGCGGCATGCAGGCACTATGAAACCTTCTTCGGCTACGAGCCGGCGGGACAAGAAGATGAAAGGGGAATCAGGGCTCGCATCTACAATGTCACGGCCTCGGGCGCCAGGCAGTTGCACGACTACCATCCGAACGTCATCTCCTCCCAGGAACGTATGGAGACGCAGAGGCGACATTTCAAGTACCTGTTCAAGGCGGATCCCCGGGTATCCGTGGCTCTGTGGTATCCGGATGTATCCATGGCCCTTCGTTGGGGAGGTTTCCTGGAAAAGGCGGCGAAACTCAGGGATGTGGTGGACTTCGACTACGTGGATGAAACCCTTCTGAGGGACGACGCTCTGGCCAGGTATCGAGTGCTTCTCATGATGCATGGCCGCGTCATGGAGAAGACAGACTTGGAAGCCTTGTATGCCTGGGTCAAGGAGGGAGGCATCATCCTGGCCATGGGGACAGACAGTATTGAGACCGTGGAAGGGGACAAAGGACCCTTTAAAACGCTTTTTCAGGCAGGAGGTGGAAAGAAGACCCTTGGGTCAGGATACACGCTTCTGGTCCCGGTCGGCTGGGAGAAACGTCCCGTCTTTTTCGAGAAACTCGTATCCGTTCTCAAGGAGGAGGAAATCCCTCTTCCCGGGTGGGAACAGGATGGGGTCTATGGAACCTGTCTGGAAGAAGGCAAACTCTTCTTCCTCAACACCCAGGACCAGCCCTCGAAACAAAGAATCTTCCTGCCTGGCAGGGAGGAATTCGAGATCGAGATCCCGGCCGCGACGATTCACCTGTGGGAGGGCCTGTCACGAGAATCGCGTTGAGAGCTGATCTCCTCCAACCCGTGTCGGCGTCTAAACTCGTTTTCGCTCGATGAAGATTCCCCGTACAATGGATGACTCTCGTGCCCGGAGCGTATGAAAATGGGCGTCGATGAACGTGAAGGACGAACCGGACAGGAGAGACTTGGAAAGGAGAACAGCCACGAGGACTCTTTCATGTCCATGAAGAAACTCTTTCTCGCCTTCCTCCTCACATCTCAAACGATCGCGGCATCCGTCAAAGACACCCGTCAACGTGTCGTGTTCTGGAATCTCTTCACCACAGGGGCAAGCCACCAGGTAATCACCCAGTTGGTTCAGCAGTTCAACGAGACGCAGAACGACTATGTCGTGGTCAAATCCGATATTCCCTACAGGCAGCTTCACACCAAGATGCTTCCCGCCATCGCAGGGCGCGTGCCCCCGGACGTTTCCATTCTCGACCGTTTCAGGGTCGCGAGTTACGCCGCTCGAGGCGCGCTTCTTTGCCTGGATGATCTCATCGGGCGTGATGGGCTTCAAGCCGAGGATTTTTTCGCGGCGACCTGGGCCGAATGTCTCTACGAGGGCTCTGCCTGGGCTGTCCCCTATGACACCGACGTTCGCGTCATGTACTACAACAAGAAACTGTTCCGCGAGGCAGGCTTGGATCCGGAAAACCCGCCCAGGACCTGGAGCGAGTTGAGGGACTGCTCCAGAAAGCTCACCGTGTTCCGAAGGGATAACCGTCTCGAACAAACCGGGTATCTGCCCATCTATGGCAATACAGGTTTGTACCTGTATGGATGGCAGAAGGGGGGACGATTCATGTCGGAGGATGGCCAAACGGTCACTCTCAACGATCCCAGGATCGTGGAAGCTCTGATATGGCTCAAGGATTTCGCGGATGAATATGGCGTGGAGAATCTGTTGACCTTCAGGTCAGGCTTCGGCGCGGACGCCCAGAATCCGTTTGTCACAGGAAGAATCGCGATGGTCGTCCTGGACGTGGGAGAACTCAGCATGATTCAACGCTACGGGAGGGACATCGAGTGGGCAACGGCGCCGTGTCCTTACGCGGACGATGGAGAACCTGCCACATGGTCAGGCGGTTTCAGTCTGGTCATCCCCAAGGGAGCCGGCAATGCGGAAGGGGGCTGGGCTTTCTGTCGCTTCATCCTGTCCGAGGCCTCGCAGCGGACCATCGCCACATCGAGCAATAAATTACCGGCCCTCAAATCCGCGTCCAAGGATTCTTTTTTCCAACAGAGCGATTTTTGGCGTCTCGCCATCGATCAGATGGAGATATCCCACTATCGTCCGGTCTCCCCGGTGGGCGCGATCTTGGACACGGAGCTGAACACCGCTTTTGACCAGGTTCTCCACAACAAGCTCTCCGCCCAGGAAGCGCTAGACATCGCGACCCAAGAGACGCAAAAATCCCTGGAACGCTTTCTTGGAGAGGAGGAAGGAACGCCCGTATCCTGGCCTCTTGTGGCCGCCTTCCTGGGAGGCCTGGTGGGCATCGCTTTTCTATCCAGAGCGTGTCTCACGATCCGGCGTGTCCGCTTCATGAAACTGGGCAAGAAACAGGCCATAGCAGGATATCTCTTCGCTCTTCCTGCCATTCTGGGGCTAGCTCTCTTTATGCTGGGTCCCATCCTCGTGGCGCTCACCTATAGTTTCACGCGCTATGAAATCATCTCCCCGGCCACGTGGGTTGGCGTGGAGAATTACAGGCGTCTTTTCTCTGAAGATCGTTATTTCCTCACGGCACTCTGGAATACCCTTTATTTCGCCGTGTTCTCGGTCCCCATCAACATCTCCCTATCTCTGGGACTCGCGCTTCTCCTCAATCAGCCCATTCGCGGTCGAGCGCTCTACAGAACATGTTTCTACCTTCCCACGGTCATGCCCGCGGTCGCCGGAAGCGTTCTTTGGGCCTGGTTGTTCAACGGGGATTACGGGCTGATCAACGTCCTCTTGAGTTACACACCCCTGCCGGAGATCCCTTGGTTGACCAGCGAACACTGGTCCAAACCCGCCCTCATCGTGATGGGCATGTGGGCCATTGGGGGAGATATGATCATCTTCCTGGCCGCCCTTCAGGGCGTGCCCAGATCCTTGCTCGAGGCCTGCGACATGGACGGAGCGGGACCTCTCAGGAAGTTCAGGCATGTCACGTTGCCTATGATCTCTCCTGCCATGTTCTTCATGGTGGTCATGGGGATCATTGGATCGTTTCAGATCTTCACGCAAGCCTATATCATGACTGCGGGCGGTCCGGTCAACTCCACCCTCTTCTACGTCCTCTACCTCTACAGGGAGGCCTTTGAGAACCTGCACATGGGTTACGCATCCGCCATGGCGTGGGTGCTCTTTCTGTTCATCATGATCGTGACCGGGGTCCAATTTGTCTTCGCCCGACAGTGGGTCTACTACGAGGGAGAGAAAGGATGAGGCGACTTCGATCCCGGGCTGTTCCTTTCGCGATCCATGCCACGCTTCTGGTGCTACTTATCGGATTCATAGGTCCCTTCTTCTGGCTCATCAGCACCTCCCTTAAGCTCGAGAGCGCCATGTTCCAGCTCCCTCCCCAGTGGATTCCCAATCCGGCGACCCTCAAGCACTACGCTCTGGCGTTCACCGATTTCCCGGCGCTTCACTACACGCGGAATACCCTGGTCGTGGTGGTGTTTTCTACCCTGGGCACCCTGATCAGTTGTTCGATGGCGGGCTATGCCTTCAGCCGCTTGATCTGGCCCGATCGAACGCTTGTCTTCAGCCTGCTCATGGCCACCATGATGATTCCAGGACAGGTGACCATGATCCCGATCTATATCCTTTTCACCAAGCTTGGATGGATCGACACCTTTCTCCCTCTGGTGGTGCCGGCCTTCTTTGGAAACGCCTTTTTCATCTTCCTGCTCAGGCAGTTCTTCCTCACCGTGCCGGAGGATCTCATCGAAGCGGCCAGACTGGACGGCGCCGGGGAGGGACGCGTTTTTCTGCAAATCATGCTTCCCCTGTGTAAACCTGCCCTGCTCACGGTCCTCATCTTCACGGTGCTTCGATCCTGGAACGATTTCATGGGCCCCCTCATCTATCTGACAAGCGAAAAGAACAGGACCCTGGCCCTGGGATTGGCGCATTTGCACGGAGTACAAGGCACGGAATGGGGTCTCTTGATGGCAGCCTCCATGCTCATGGTCCTGCCCGCCTTGCTGCTCTTTTTCTTCTGTCAACGATTCTTTATCGAGGGGATCGCTTTGACCGGCACGAAAGCCTGACCATGACAAGGGACTCAGGTGTCTCGCGTTGCTTCTGAGCGAGCCAACGGATCCACGACTTCCAGGAACCGGAACCTGTGGAAATCGGAATCATGTGTATAGATACGCTTCAACCCATGCTCCCGCATCAAGATGGCTGTATGCGCATCGAGGATAAGATCACCACCCAAGAAGGGAAGCTCAGGCAGTTCCGCCTTGGGCACATGTTTCTCCAGAAAAGCCCGAATGCCCTCATGGGTCAGCTCAGTCAGGGTTGTTTCCCTTCTGCGCGCCTCCCGTCGAAGCCGGACCATGAGATGATCGCTCAAATTCAGGGTAAATATTCAGGGAGGTCCTCATATGCTTTGGCATATCATCCATATGTCATATATCTATGACATCTCGAGTAGCACAGTGCTAAGGGCTCACGCAAAAATAACTTCACATTCTGGAGGGCAATGTTGACATGCTCTTCGACCGCGTCTCCATCGCGTATTCCTCAACGTATCTTGGATACGTCTGCGGATCCGCTCAGTCGTTGCGGCCAAATCTAAAGCCAATCAACCTTTTCAGAATGCGAACTTATTGTTGCGTGACCCCTAAACTGTCAGCCAACCCAATCTGGACTCAGGGAATCCAAGAATACGTGTCGTTCCAAGAGACCGTGACCTCGCACGATCCGCCGCCAGCGGGACAGATGACCCACACCCTGCCCGTCTCATCCCGCGATGTCTCTATGCCAAAGAGCTCCTGGGACTCTGTCTTGACCTCGACGTCCACACGCGGAGGGACCCAAAGGACCGTCTCTCCCCCGTCCGGCGTGGATTCAAACTCCAGGATCAAACGAGATTCCTCGCAAACCATACGCGTGGGCCGGCCGGCCACAACCTCCGCGTAGGGCCTTCCCAGCATGGACAGAAGAGGACAATCCTTAAAACCTCTGCTGCCGTAATCCCAGTACGCCCATCCACAGAGCATCTCGTCAAAGGTATCCAGATGTTCTCGAATCATCTCCACAGTCCCCGGCTTGATCCCGGTCCACGCGCCCCACTCCCCATACCAGATCGGGACGTGCATCTTTTGGCTCGCCTCATAGCCTCGATACAGTCCGGTACGTACAGACTTCCACGCGGGATCGTATTCGAAGCCGAAATCCGCGGCGAACTCGTAGTGGTGAGGCGAGAAGATCACATGGGGGAAGGCTTGGCCCTGTCCATCTCTGGGCACATCGATCGCCGTGAGAAGGCGCGTCCCAGCCGCTCCCCCTCCGGCCGACTCGAAGATGATGGCGTGATGAGGGTCCACCTCCCGAATCCCTCTGGCCATCCTGTTGTAGAAATCCTGAAGCACCTTGACCTCGAACCGTTTGGAAACCCAACTGGCCCGATCCATCACCGGGAACAGCTTGTCCTCTTCGATCAGCCGCTTCACCGTCTTGACGATGGGGTCTTCTCCATGCGTGGAGCCCGCTCTCACCTCCGCGAGCAGAGGATGAAAATCCTCTCCCAGCTCCGCTCTGAGCGCGAGAAGCACATCGAGAAAGATCCCCACGACCGAGGAGCCGTAAAAGGGTTCGTTCATCACGTCATACCCAATGATATTGTTGTCTTCCCTGAATCTCCTGGCCACATGTTGCCAGACCGCCACGTAGCGGTCCAGGATCCCCACGCCTCCCGGTCCCTCCTTGTTCGCCCAGAAGTTGTCGAAACATCGCATCACCGCCGGGGTGGGATAGTTCATAAACCACCCTCCCGGCTGCGGCACGAAAGGAATGCCGTCATGTAGGCAAGCCCATTCAGGAGCCCCGTCTCCGCCATACTTCCTCGCGTACAGGTCCTGGTGCATATCCAGGATCACCCACAGTCCCGCCTCTCTCAACCAACGAAGTCTCTCTTCCACCTTGTCCAGGTATTCCTCATCGTAAACACCCGGCTCGGGTTCCACGGCCTCCCAGAAGATGAGGTATCGAACGCTGTTGAAGCCCCACTCCCTGATGATTTTGGTCTCTTCCTCGTTTTGCCAGGGAAGAAAACCAAGATCCTTGGATTTGGCAGCCCCGGAATAGTTGACCCCGCGCAGCAGCAGGGTCCTTCCCTTCGGATCAAGAACCCAGGGTCCATCCATGGTGCAAAACCCGTCGGGCCGTTCTTCGGCCTGCGGGAGACCGGAAGAAAGAGTCTCTGCGAAAGCAGGGACATGGGGGATCAAGAAGCATGGCAATAGAATACATCGACACAGAAAGAAATTGATCCTGGAAAGAACCATTTTTTTACCTTCTTTTGGAGCCAGCATCCTGTCCGGAAAGAGGAATATCCTCAATGGTCCGATGCCGCCTGGGTCGTTGGAGTTGGTGCGCAAGCCACACCGAATGATGATGACGATGACCCTCGATATCATGGGGATGCCCCATACGTGTGAGCCTTCTCCCTGAGGGCACCTTGACAGGGAAAAGAAAGGGGCGTTTCGCTTGCTGTCCAGCGTTGTAGCGCACCATCTCCACGCCTTCGACCTGGAAAGAAACGTCTTCAAACCCCATGGGAACCGCTTGAACGCGACAAGCAAAGGATGTCTTGCCCTGCCCAGAGGCATCCAAAGGAATCATAAGCAGCAGTGCAAGGCAAATACCGGATCGTGGAAGCACAGTCGATCTCCTTTCTCTTGTCTTGCAGGAACAGGGACAGGGTATTACGATATCCCCTATTCTTCTGGCCCGGGTTTTCTCCTCAAACGTTTGACCCGAGACAGGCGTCTCTTGGAATCCAACCTTCTGGCCTTCACCGCGCTGCCCAAGCGAGTAGGGACGCGCGTCTTGCGTCTAGCCAAGGCTTGCCGCAAGAGAGCAGCCATGCGAGAACGCGCGCGTTCCTTGTTGCGCATCTGGCTCTTTTCATCCTCAGCATGCACAAGCAAGAATCCCTCTCGCGTTATCCTGGAAGACAAGCGTTGAAGAACAAGAGATCGGCTCTCCTCATCCAGAACACAGGAGCCATATACATCCCACTTCAAGGTCACACGCGTGGACGTCTTATTGACATGCTGTCCCCCTGGACCGCTGGAGCGACTGGTCATCATTTTTAGCTCTGACCCAGGAATCACCAGGTCTTCTCTGATGTTCAGGTCCTCCATCATTCCACTCCTTTGGCATCAAGGAAATCCTTCCAACATGGTTCTTCACCGAGCTTGAGCTCGGTTCCTCGGGCCGACCCGGTCCGGCCAGGCTCGCATCATCAAGATTCCAGCGAGCCGAGCATGAGCCAAGACGATTCATGCATTCCTCGCCCTGCTGAGTTCATGCCCTCGATCAGATCGCTTTCACTGAATATGTACCATCCAGAGACACCTCTGCCAGAGCTATCCCTCCCTTCCCATCGCAAGATACGTCTGCGGATCCGCTCAGTCGTTGCGGCCAAATCTAAAGCCAATCAACCTCCTCAGAATGTGAACTTATTGTTGCGTGACCCCTAAAATCGAATCCACTGAACCCGATTCAGCCCAGATCGGGTTTTCCAAGGGTTCAACGGACCACAATATTCGAAAGGGACAACAACCCGCGCACAGTGCAATCCGGCACAGTGCAATCCAGGTCCGCAAAGACCAGGTCACACGGCCCGTATCGACAAACCCAGCCTTCGACATCGCGTCGAAGCTCTTGAAGAGATCTTTGCGTTACATAGGTTGGAGGGATCATCAAGGCCCTCCTGGCCTCGGAAAAGAGCCACCTAGCCTTTTCCAGGTCCGAGTCCGCGCCCATGTCGATGTACGCCACATTGGGCAGAGAAGCGTAATCCTCCAGGTAAGGATCCGCTGTCCACGCGCAGTTATGTACCCCAAGACAACCGAATGTCTTCCCAAACCTTCTATCCCACGGCATCACATACTCTCTGTAATGCCCGGGAGAGATCATGTTGACCACACAGTTGCTCACCGTGAAAAAATCCACAGGAAACCCTGTTTGTCTCTGTCTTTCGTGGAGTCTTCGCGCCCCCTCTTCCATGGTCTTGTGAATGCAGGAGAAAAGATGGTGCGTTCTCTCCGGCGCTTCCACCATGTCCGTAAACACCTTGAGTCCCCTCAATCGAAAAGCCGTGTTCAGAACGCCTTGCCAATTCACGAATCCCTTCACCACGCCCACGTGCCTGGCGATCCAATCCACCTGTTTCATCAAGTTCTGAAACAAGGGATTCTCATCCAGGTTGGGAGGCTTGAGTCTGTCCACCTGTTCGTCGGTCAGACACTCCCCTCGAATATCCGGCCATTCAGCGTCCGCGTAGACGATCTCCATTCCATAGATCCCTGCCATGGCACAGGCACCCAACGTGCCGGTAAGAAGGTCCGGGGTCGCCTGGTCATCTGTCTTCTCTCCCATACGTCCGATGAAGGCCCCTGGAAAGGCTCGATCCAATTCCCGGGTCATGGCGATCAGAGATTCTCGGCGGTACGCCGGGTCGGCGTGCCACCTCTCTCCAAAACAGACCCCTGCCCTCTGATGAAACCATGACGGGACAAATCCGATCTCCGGCCGGACCCAGGGCTCGTCGCCCCTTTCCTTTCGTCGGGTGCCAGGAGCCGAGGGGGCAAGGTAATTGAAAAGCCTTCTGGGCCGTGTCATCGAGCCTTCTCTCCTCTCTCTTGAAGCCAGGCCAGGTTGAACCTGTAGTACTGTTTGCTCGATATAAGATGAATCATGCCGTCCGGGGTCTGAACGCAAGCCATATACCCAGCGGTCTCCGCGCTGGTTTCGCTCATGGCAAAGGGACCCGTGTTGCCGCCTCCATCCACCCAGCGGGGCTCTCCGCCTGGGGTAATCAGACGCATTACCGGCCACGTCTCTCCCTCATCGAAGCTCAAGGCCCCAAAGAGCCCAACCCCCAGGCGCCTTCCATCCTGATCCAACACCTGCTTCGCGAAGGAAGCGAAGAACAGCGGTCCTTCCCTGAGTCGGCGAAGCACCAGTCGCTGTCCCCCTCGAATAGGCGGGAAAGGACTCGCCGAATAGGTCCACGTCTTGCCCCTGTCCTTGGACACGCTCTTGGGCATGTTGTCGGCGATGTCGTTGCCTCGGCCAAAAGCCAGGAAACGTTCGTCCTTCAATTCTTCCACCCCGGCGTGAATCCCCGCGATCCAGTCCCCGGTCCCTCCCCCCTCAAAAAGAGGCATGGGTTTGCCCCGGCCAGGATCCACCCAGGTCTCTCCCCGATCCCGACTCATCTGGAGCGCCGTTCCTCCGTGCCCCCCGGTCACCGCGTCGCAGGGAAGGCAGAGGGTGCCATCCTTGGCCATAAACGCGTTGGCAATAGGCATGTTTCTCAATCCGTGTTCCGGCTGGATGATCCTGGCCCTGGACCACGTAACCCCGTTGTCCTGGCTGGTTCTCATGATCAAGGCCAGCTTTCCCCAGGTGGCGTCCGAAGACATGCCGTTGAAATGAAACAGGGTATCCTGGCCATCCCACAGAAGGGCGCTGGCGTGATCGTTTCTGTCCGGAACATCCCAGAAAGGGCTCGGAGGATCCCAGGTGGTCTTTCCGCGTCTGAGCCGGGAAGCCGCGATAGCCAGTTCCCGGCCTGGCTCGGTTCTGCAAGTGTACCAGATGGCCAGAAGATCGCCGTTGGGACACGCGGTCAAGGCGGGACAATGGTTGTGCCTGGAGTAAAGAGGCCCTTCCGAACCGTCAGGAACATCCACGTACTGGATCGGTCCATGGAAGGAGGCTGCCTTGAAAGAGGCAACGTCCTGGGTCCAATCCCATCTCTCTTGCGAAACATCTCGGGCCCAAAGGGGGGGCTGAGACACGGGAGCAAAGGCTCCCGGGCAGTGTTCCGCCAGCACCACTCGAAAGCCGATCAGGGCGTGCCTGTCTTCAGGCAAGGCGGCCGAGCGGTTGGCGGAGCGAAGGTATTGGATCTCCGTGCCGTGGCTGCCACCCCGCGTCACCTTGAAGTCCCCTTCCGCCATCCCGGCAGGGTCAACCTTCGCTCCAGGACTATAAGGCCCGTACCAGTCCAGACACCATTCCTCCACGTTTCCGTGCATATCGTATAAGCCCCAGGGATTGGCAGGGGTCCTGGCCACGGTCAGGTCCGCAGGCTTGAAGGCCCAGCACATCTCCTGGTTCCTGTGAAAGATCTTCGGGAGAGATTCCCCTGTGTGAAAGGGGGTTGTCGTGCCCGCCCTGCAGGCGTATTCCCACTCGGCCTCGGAGGGAAGGCGGTAGAGCTTGCCCTCCTTCTCACTCAACCAGGCGCAAAAAGCCACAGCTTGGTGCCAGGAGACAAAGACCACAGACTCGTCGTCCTCGGAGGAGATTCCATGCATTCCACGGAAAGATTTGTGGGATGGATCGAATAGCTCGACCTGGGCGTTGGTCACCTGGGTTTGAGCCATATAAAAAGGACGGCTGATTCGGACCGAATGAGAAGGCCATTCGTCAAAGTCTCCTGTGCCCTCTTCACTTCCCATGACAAAGGTACCTTCAGGAATCAGAACAAAACGCATTCCTAGGGAATTGGTGAAATCAGGTTTCATCTCCTTCCCTCCTCTTGCCTGTATTGCAATGAAGCAGACTAGCGCCCCAACAATCCACGCTCTGAGTCTTACCATGGGTTCCTCCCTGCAATTTCAACTCGGTGGGCATCTACGATAGCAAAGGAAGGGATTTTTCACATGATCTCATTGGTCATCTGGTATACTTTCGTTTCATCTTGTGCCGAAGGATGGCGAGGAAACAGTCATGCGCGAGACCCAAAGCAGGTTGAATCGCAGGGAATTTATAACCCTGGCCGGCATGATGGCGGGCACAGGCGCGGCGCGTTTTTCCAACGCTTCGGTTTTGCCCGAGGCCACGTTTCTTCCCTGCCCGGAACGGCTGGTCCCGATCGTTCGCCACGTGGACGTGTTGGTGGCCGGTGGAGGTCCGGCCGGCTGCGCGGCCGCTCTGTACGCGGCGCGTTCCGGGGCACGCGTCCTGCTGATCGAGAACATGCCCTTTATGGGAGGGGTGTGGACGTCTGTGGGGGTGTCACATTTGATCGCGGGGCGCGAATGCGATGGTGTAAACGCGGAGATACGTGAACGATTGCCGGTGTACAGGACTTTCGATCGGGACATCTATGTCATCGAGGACATGAAAGGCTTGCTCGACCGGATGATGCTCGAGGCCAGGGTCGAGGTGCAACTGCATACCCGGGCGGTGGCGGTGTCCCGGAATGGCGACCGTCTCCGGGGCGTGTTCACGGAAAGCAAGTCAGGACTGGAATTCATCGAGGCCAAGATGGTTGTAGACGCCACCGGGGACGGGGACGTGGCGGCTGGGGCTGGCTGCGCCTTCGAGATGGGACGTCCTGGAGATGGAAAAACGCAACCTATAACCCTCTTCGGCACGATCGGGGGGTATCGCGGCGAACCGGCCAAAGGAAAGGCGCTCGTCGATATTCTCGCGAAGGCCGGGCGTAAGCCTAGCTACCCTGGTGTCACGCTCTTCCCGCAACCGGGGCAGCAGGGGGTGTTTGTGTTGATGGCGACGCAGTTCTACGGCGTAAGCGGCATCGATGTCCGGGATCTCACCAAGGCGGAGATGCAGGGCCGCCGGGAGATACGGGCATGCGTGGAGGCTTTCAAGAAACATGGGGGTAATGATTGGAAGGATATCTTCCTGATCAAGACCGGTCCCTGCATCGGTGTTCGCGCCACGCGCCGCGTTCGAGGGCTATACTATCTCACCTGGGAGGACCTGGAGCGGGGCGCCCGTTTTGAAGACGGGATCACGGAGATCAGGTCCGGTTCGAATATCCATGACGTGGACGATCCCTATGTCCCCTTGGCCACTGACCTCCCTGAACCACCGCGCTTTCAGGTTCGGCCGTACCAGATTCCGCTGAGGGCACTGATAGCCCGTGACGCGAACAACCTGGTCATGGCCGGACGCTGCATATCCGGGGACCATTACGCGCTGGGCAGCTATCGGCTCACAGGAAACGTGGTGCGCACGGGCGAAGCCGCGGGCCTTGCCGCGTCGCTGGCCGCGCGACAGGACATCTTGCCCAAGGATCTGGACATCATGGACCTGTTGGAGGAACTGAGCAGTCTGCGCGCCTCAGGCCAGGGGTAGGCTGCCCTTTATTGCTTTGCTCATGGTGTCTAGGGTTATAGGACGGAATAAAGCTTGTCCAACTACGGAAGGAGCATGGATCCATGGCGAAATACGAAGCGAACATCGAGTCCCTCAAACAGGTTGTGATCCCAGAATGGTACAAGGACGCCAAATTGGGCATCTACACCCATTGGGGTCCCTATGCAGTTCCTGCCTTTGGTGGGGAATGGTATCCATGCCATATGTACAGACGAGAGAATCCCGCCTTCCAGCACCATAGACAGGTCTGGGGAGATCAAAGCGAGTTTGGGTACAAGGACTTCGTGCCTTTATTCCAAGCCGAAAACTGGGATCCTGACGCTTGGGGGGACCTGTTCAAGAAGGCAGGAGCCCGATTCGCGGGACCTGTGGTAGAACATCACGACGGATTCCCCATGTACAACTGCTCTTTCACGGAATGGAACGCCGTGAAAATGGGACCCAAGAGAGATGTCGTGGCCGAACAAAAGAGGGCCTTTGAGGCGATGGGAATGAAGTTCATCGCCACCTCACACAGAGCGCAGAATGCCCGTCATTTCGCAGCTCTCCCCGGGAGCGATCGGATGGATCCCGCATTTCAGGGCATCTACTCGAAGCCTTTTGAACGAATCGAGGATCCAGTCGATGAAGAGTTCCTGCGGGACTGGCTGAACCGAACCAAGGAGGTTGTGGATCGGTACCAACCTGATATCCTTTGGTTCGATTTCGGATGGCATCGTCCCGAATTTCTTCCTTACCGACTGGAACTGGTCTCTTACTATTACAACCAAGCCGAAGCCTGGGGCAAGGAAGTGGTCATGAATTACAAAGACCATGTCTTCGATGATGCAGGCGTGTATAACATTGAGAGAGGCAAACTTGCAGGTATTCAGGAGGCATACTGGCAGACCGACACCTCGGTGAGCACCAGATCTTGGGGCTTCATCGAAAACGATGACTTCAAATCAGCCACAACCCTCGTGCAGGATCTCATCGATATTGTGAGCAAGAACGGCAATATGCTCCTGAGCTTGGGCCCTCGTTCTGATGGCACCCTTCCTCCGGAAGTGGAGGGCCTCCTTCTCGCCATGGGAAAATGGCTCGAAGTGAACGGAGAGGCCATCTATGGCACGAGACACTGGGAAAAATACGGCGAAGGCCCCACAGGGGTGGAAGCAGGCCACCACACCGAGGGAAGGAACAGACCCCTCACGCCCAGAGACTTTCGCTTCACATGCAAACCCGAGGCACTCTACGCGATTGCCATGGGCTGGCCAGGAAGAATAGCAACCTTACGCTCTCTGGCTACAGGTGGAGACATCCGAGCCGACCAGATCGAATTCGTCGAGATGCTGGGCGTGGATGGCGCACTGCCCTGGAAGCAGAATGGCGAAGGTCTACACGTAACTATGCCGCCCCGCAAGCCATGCGATCACGCGTATACCCTCAGGATCAAGAAGAAACGGTAACCATGACCATCTCGTCTTCTGATTCAAATTGCATGATGCATGACCTCATAGATATCCAAGGTCTTTGAGGGCCTTCAAGGCAGCCGGCTGCACACGAACATCTGATCGTTCGATCTCTCGCGTGAACCAGGCTTTGTCTTTTTCCGTGAAAGGAACCGTTTTTTCTCCTTCCTCAAACGCTTTCTGCAAGGCCATGTTGTTCGTTTCTCCAGGATCCGTGGAAAGATCATAGATTTGGAGACCGTTTCTGGATCCAAAAATGTATTTTTTTCCATCCTGAATTCGCCAAATCATCCGCTCGTCCAATTCATTCCTCAGGGCCGCTTCCGGGAAATGGGACTCGACTAGATTGAGAAAATAATGGTGTCTGAAATATTGACCTGCCGTTTCTTTGGATCGGTCTGGCTGATTCCAGGGTATCCCCATAAGATGACAAACAAGTTTGGGAAGGGCCACCAGAGCCCATATATCCTTGCGTTCCTCTCCTCTGCATGTATCTTCCTTCCACGGACATCTCAGAATGAAAGGCACGCGTAGGAGCGTGTCATAGACACAATAATGATGGGACAAAAGGCCATGTTCTCCAAACTCTTCGCCATGATCACTGGTAAAGATGATCAAGGTCTTATCATCCATTCCGGTATCTCTCAAGGCATTCCAGATGGTTCCAAAGGATTCATCCACGGTTTCCAATTGTCCCAGATAGATAGCTCTTAGTGCTTCCACATCTTGGCGGGAAAGCCGGTTTCCACCGCAAAGATAGTCGGCAAACTCTATCCAAGTTTCATCAAAGCCATCCAACATCTGAATTCGTTCACTGGACACATATCGTGATGCGGCCGTTTCGCCAGTCTGTGTAAGCATATAGGGAGTATGTGGCGTCATGTCGTTCACAAAGACAAAGAGAGGCCGTTTTCCATTGCCATGACGGTTGAATAGCCCTGACACTCTCAGACTCACAGACAAAGATCTTCCTACAGGCACACCCATTCTTTTCAATAATTGCTGACAGGGCCCTGTCCTTTCTTTTCCGAATACGGAATCTGTTTCCCTGGCTATACGAAGGACAAAACGTTCTATTTCAGAACCGAACCAAGCCCCATCCAGGTAAATCTGATGGAACCTCTCAAACCCTCGATGTAGATTGCTGGCAGGTCCAACCAGAGCGTTCTCAGAAAAAGCCACAGTGAGAAAGCCAGCTTCGCGAAATACCTCGGCCAAGGTCTGTCTGTCCCCATCCAGCCACAAATGTGCACTATGGGCCCCATGCTCGTCCGGAAGAAGCCCGGTGAAAAATGAGGCATGGGAAGGAAGAGTCCAAGGCGCATTGGAATACGTGTTTGTATATTTCGTGGATTCCCTTGCAAAAAGATCCAATTTGTGGCGTTAAAGACCTTCCCTCGAGTTCCATGCCAACGGCATCGTCCCGAGTCGTGTCAGATACATAGAGAATGGCATGTCGAACGTTTCCACTAAACCGATTCTTGGTATATATCATCTCCCCAAAAGGGATAGAATAAATGAGCAGGTAAAGACTTAAGCCGAAAGCCAAGGTGATCTGTAGACCCGCCAAGATGGACCTTATGGTCTTCATGATTCTTCCAGAGCCTGTAAACAAACAAAGCGCTATGGGCAGGAATACGATAGCTCCCACAAAGGCCCTGAGTCCGCAAACGATTCCATCCTTGTTCCAGAATCTGTCGGCTTGGCAATATTGAAGAACCTGCCACACAAAAATAGCCACGAATATGCACCATGCGCTGGAAATGGCATTCGCAATTCTATCCACAGAGAAGAGTGGCCCGATAGAATGGATTTTTGAAAAACGGAAGAAAACCAAAATTGCGGTATAGAACAAGATCGCCAGAAACACACCCACGGCCCATTGCAAATACAGGCCGGCCAATTCCACATATCCACTCGGCAACCAGGATTTATATATGCTCAAGAAAGGGAAAGCAAAACCGGCTGAGAGAACACAGATGTATGGGCGAAAACTTTTAAGCATGGCATTCATTTTAACATCATGAATGCATCTGCTCTTTTTCGATGGCACATCCTCTTGTCTCTTGCAGGCGAGAAAACGAGATTTACCGTTTGGCCAGGGAAGTCTTGCATCCGTCTTGGATATTTCATGGAACAACGATGCCCTCTGCTCCGTTTTCTGTGGATCGAGAAGACGTTCTCGTCTCGGCCGTGAAGTCGTCCGACCGCGGCGAGGGATTGATCGTGCGTCTCACTTCCTACGCGCCTGGCGAATGCAAGGTCTTTCTGCGCCATAGAGAGTGCCCCATCTTATCCGCTATCCTTTGCGATGCCCGAGAGCGAGACCACTTTTCCATTCCAGTGAGCAACGGCGCCGCTCGCGTCCCCTTGACGACAGCCACGACAACTGTCAGGTTGGTGATCTATACCGGTCCACCATTTTTCGGAGGCGATCTTCGTGGCCCATCCGTCCCGTTTTGAGAACGTTGCCCTTCCGAAAGGATGGCCCGGGTCAAAGGACCCGTCATGTCGTCGTGTCTTCCATTCCTCGGATTCATCTTTGGCAAGCGACAGCGGCCACACTACAATCCCTATTTTCCCCACCTAAGCCTATTTTAAACACGCAATGCCCCGTTTGGGGCTAATTGAGAATGTAATTGACAATTAACAACAAGGTCTCTATGATATTTCCATGGTCGATCGAGAAATCCACCCTACGCTATTGGACTTGTCCAACGAATATCCTGCAGTACTCATCACGGGTCCCCGACAGTCAGGAAAGACCACGCTGGCCCAGCAAACCTTTCCCGACAAACCCTATGTTTCTCTGGAAAATCCCGACATCCTTCTCCTGGCCACGGAGGATCCCAGAAAGTTCCTTGAACGCTATAAAGATGGAGCCATCTTCGACGAAGCCCAAAGGTGTCCTGATCTTTTTTCTTACCTTCAAGGCATCATTGATAAGGATCCCTGTCCAGGACGTTTCATCATCACCGGCTCGCAACAGTTTGGCATCATGTCACGTATCTCCCAGTCTCTGGCTGGCCGTGTTGCGTTGCTCCATCTTCTTCCGTTCACCCGCAAGGAGAGCGCGTCAATCCATCTTTTTGGCGACAAGGCATCTCTCGATGAGACCCTCTTCTGCGGTTTATATCCTCGCATTCATGACAGGAAGCTCACTCCGCAAACCTGGTATACCAACTACATCCAGACTTACGTGGAGCGGGATGTCCGCCAAATGATTAACATCCAAGATCTGGTCAGCTTCCAACGGTTTCTGCGGCTGTGCGCTGGAAGAATAGGCCAACTGGTCAACCTGTCTGGGCTTGCAACAGACTGCGGAATCACGCACAACACGGCCAAAGCATGGCTTTCCATTCTTCAAGCAAGCTACATCGTATTCACCCTGCAGCCCCATTACCGCAACTTCAACAAACGCTTGATCAAATCCCCAAAGCTCTACTTCCACGACGTGGGAGTTGCATCTTGGCTTCTAGCCATCAGGGATCCGGATCAGCTCTCCATCCATTCCATGAGAGGAAATCTCTTCGAATGTTTCGTTATCAGCGAAGCACTGAAATACCGCTATAATGCTGGCCTGCCGTCAGATGTCTTCTTTTGGCGGGACAGGAAAGGAAACGAAGTCGATCTCCTCTTGGAAATAGGAGAGAAGCTACACCCCATCGAGATCAAATCAGGTCAAACGCTCAATTCCGATTTCTTCTCTGGATTACGCCAATGGCTCAATATGGCCTCCGATGTCGCCGTCAACCCGTGTCTCGTCTATGGTGGCGGGGAAGAATTGACCCATAAAGAGATTAAGGTATTGCCCTGGCGGGAAGCGCACCGAGCCGTGTTGATCTAGACAATATGGACTGACCGACTCCGTTTCGCAACACCGTACTTCCTTCGATATCTCCGTTCGCGACCCGTTTGTCTACCCGTCCCAGACTGGCGACAACTTGCTGCTTTGACGGCCCATCTTCTCAACGACTTTCCACAACTTGCAGGTATTCATGGCCTCTGGAGGCTTTCGTTCGAACGAACATGACTGGCTCCTTTCTCAGATACCAGCCATTTCCTCATTTAGTAGCTTTTCTGTAGACACAAAACGTAAATATTCAGTGAACCCGATCTGATCGAGGGCTTGAACTCAGCAGGGCGAGGAGTGCCTGAATCGTCTTGGCTCATGCTCGGCTCGCTGGAATCTTGATGATGCGAGCCTGGCCGGACAGAGTCGGCCCGAGGAACCGAGCTCAAGCTCGGTGATCGGCCCGCCCCTGAACCCGGCCAGACGATTCACGCACTCCTCGCCAGCCCTATATAATCTAAGATCAGATCGGGTTCACTGAATATTCACCACAAAACAACCATTAGGATTAAATTGTTGACAGCAGGATTTTCGATTGCACCCTTAAACCACCTAAACGGCCCCGAATCGCCAATTCAAAGCTCTATCCCATTTCAAACTGTAGAAAATCAGTTAGAGTGACGGATCCTTCATCAGGACGGCGCCAAGGACCGGGGTTAGATCTCTGGATGCTGCCAGGTCATAGAGGCTTTGAGCCGCCAGATCTATCTTGACAGGATCGTCGCTAATTTCCAGGAACTCAGCGACTGTCCTGTCGTTCAGGGCTCCCTCCACAGCGGTCCCGATAAGTTCCGTCATACTGATCCCCTCCAGCTCGGGAGAGGACATGTCCACCACCTTCCACATGCCTTTGCGCCTCAAAAGCTCCAGGATCATCTGCACCTCCATCCTGCCCACAAGGATTCTAACGTCAACCAGGGCGATCTCATCTTCCACGTGTGCTATGCCCGTCGTGATCTTGGTCGCCTGTAGGGCCCTCCCCAGCTGTTCCTTGATGAAGAGATCGGCAGTCGATCTCACCAGCATCACCACAGCATCCTTCTCCTTGGGCCCCAAGTCCTTCCATCGATTCCCGAGACCTCTCTCGCACATGACCTCGAAATCCCACAGTTCCTGATAACGCCGCCCTTCCTCCCTTTCCATGAGGTCCAGCATGACTTTCACGGTATCCTTGGGCGACGTCAGAGAGGCAAGTCTGACGAGGGATCTGTCTCTCAGTTCCAAGTAATCCTCGGATGCCAACAGGGGGCTGCAGGGGTGTCTCTGAGCCAAGGCGTCCACAGATGCCCGAACCGATCCGTACTGCCGACGACTGGTGTCGTAATTGCCGTTCGCCAAAGCATCCAGAGCCAGACTCTCCGCTCTGAGAGCCGTTGTGAAGATCTCGGCGGATGCGTTCACGACGGCGGCTCTGTAGGCAAAAGGCATCCCTGCGAGGATGACGACAAGTGCCGCTACTGCGGCCCAGGTCTTGCCGTTCAACCATCGGACCCTCCTGGGCGAGGCGATGGTGGTCGCTTTCAGGGGAGAGGGAGAAGAGGGTGCCTGCGTGCAAGACGCCCGGGGCTGGCCCCCATAGATAAGAGGCTTCCCTTCACCGTAGCAAACGAGATCAGCCAGCAGCTGTTTAGCTGTCTGATACCTGCGGGATCTGTCCTTGGCCATGGCTTTGAGAATAATAGCTTCAAGATCGCCTGGCAGGCCTTGCACGATCTCCGAGGGCGGGATCGGGTCATCATCAATGACTTGCTTCAGAATAGCCATGGGGGTCTCCCCCCGAAAAGGGACCTCGCCCGTTGCGGATTTGTAAAGGACCACTCCAAGAGAGTAGAGATCACTTCGACAATCGACGCGCGCTGTGGAATGAAGAGCCTGCTCAGGACTCATGTACGCAGGCGTGCCCAAAAGAGTGTCTGATCGGGTCAACGTCTCGCCCCCCTCCTCCATGCGGGCCAGGCCAAAGTCGGTGATGACCGCTCGTCCCGTCATGTTCTCCACGATGATATTCGCGGGCTTGAGATCCCTGTGAATGACCCCGCGACCATGGGCATAGGCCAAACCTCTGGCCAGATTCTTGAACACCGAGAGGAGCAGGGCATGATCGAGAGCAGACTCGGCGAGGATTTCCTTCAGGGTCCAGCCCTTGACGTACTCCATGACAAGATAGTGGATGTCTTGCTCTTCACCGGTGGCAATGATGGACACCACATTGGGATGCCTCAACCTGGCCACGGATTTCGCCTCCCTTCTGAACCGTTCCACGAACTCAGGTTGGAGAGCGAGATGAGGCGCCAACACCTTCAGAGCCACTTTGCTGTCGAGGACAGGATCGTAGGCCAAGTAGACCACGCCAAAGCCGCCCCGCCCCAGAACGCGATGGATTGAATAGATGCCGAGACGGCGCAAGGCGACACGATCCCCTCCTGCTTCCAGGACAGAATCGTCAAAGGTGCTAATGACAGTTGGGGCTTCATCCAGCCCACACTTGGTGAATGAAAGGCTGCCTTCTCGCATCATCTTTCTTGCTTCATAAGCGTCGCAAAAGGCAAGGATCGAGTCATAACCTAGTTGCCCATTTCTCGTTCGAGTTCCTTGGCGATTTCCCGCTCCTGTAACGCTCTGTAAAAGCCCAGGAAACGGACCCCAAAGAGCCAGTGCATCAAGAGTCCCAGTCCCCAAGCGAATAACGGCCAGATTACCCACCAGGTTCCAGGGCTGGCCGCTAAGTTGATCAGGACTAGAAGTCCCATGACAACAGCAAACGCGATGCAGTGGATACCAAAGGCGAGCTTTGCCCTGGCTCGACGCCTGGCCCTGTGATAGATCTCCTCCTTGTCTTCAGGGGTCAAAACCTCGTAACAGGAAGGGTACCCAGCATCCTGGTCTGTCTCCGCATGATTATTGGCATGATTATTGGCCGTCATGTCTATCCTCCTCCGTAATAAGAGTCTGATCGTCATGCATCTCCTTCTGGAACTGGTCATAGCAGGTGCCGCATAGGATGCGAGTTGGCGGCGGTGGACCCTGAGCTAGCCACCCATGGGACTGAGCAGGTAGGCTCTTGCCGCACTTGGCACAACGTGTTTCCTGGGCCACCACCACATCGGCCCAGGCAAACGTAACGGCCAGGAAGGCAGGGCGTTCGGGCTGATTCTCAGTGGGTGGGAAGTGTTCCGCCAAGTGCCTCCGCACCAGGTCGGAAACGGACATCTGGCGGGCCTTAGCCTCAGCTTTGATTCGCTTGACGGTCTCCCGTTCGATCCTCAGATGCAAAACAGCATCCTTGGGGTGTTTTTCCTCTTCCTTCCGCTGATTCCTGACATCTCTCAAGAGCTGCTGTGCGGCCCATCGCGTGTTGTGTTTCACGGTGGATCTCCTTGGATGGAGTGTCTCTCATACTAGGAATGTATACCAATATTAGCAAATGGTATACATTTGTCAAGGGCAGGCAAGAGGCAGCCGAACGCGGTGGATACGTCTTGTCGAGCCGTCTCCGATTCACTGGAAATGCATCACCTGCGATCGATTGGACGGGTCGAACTTCCTCGGAGTCCACAATCTTGCTTTCATTCAGGCGGAAATATAGCGTAGCGCATCGCTGGCAAGGTCTACTTTAACCCGCATTCCTGCCTCCTCAGTCTTCGATCGAAGAATGCAGTGACCCGCAGCTGAGGAGTCACTCTTACGTTGACAACCACTCTGAGCCATCGGTTTTCAAATTCGGGAATCTGCTTGATGAAATGCCGAGTGCCTTCGCCATGGTCTCCGGTCCTGTCAATGGCTTGATCAACCCGTCTGCGCTTAATCTCTCGTTCCTGAAGCATATCTCCGAAGTGGACCGTATCATCCATCATCCTATCCTAGCCGATTGCCACGCCCAAGAAAAACCGTCACGGGTGTCGGGCTTAGCATGATGCCGGCCTACAGTCTTTCCTCTTCCTCATTGCGTACTTGTTTCTTCCCCCCGCACGGGGGTGAGATGTTGGGATGGTTTGGCACTAGATCAATCCTATCTCTTTCAGGCCCCGCTGCCAAGGAAAACAACTTACGTTACCGATCTTCTTAGCATGGGGATCTAGGGAAAGACAGAAACCTTCTGCGGCCGGGAAATCAGGCAAGAAACGCTCGATGGATCGACAATCCCTCTCATCAACGCGCTCCGATGACTTGATTTCCACTAGCACGTCCTGTGAACCAGGACGTTCCACGATCAGGTCGATCTCCGCGCCATCTTTTGTTCTCAGATAGGAGAACCTGAAATCCTTCTGTCCATAATCATTGAGGCGGAATGCTTCCAGGACCACCACGTGCTCGAAAGCTCTTCCGAAAGCGTAGTTCCCCTGGACAAGAGGCACGTTGAGAGTTCTGTCCAGTGCTCGCTTCACTCCTGGATCGAAAAGGTAGAACCTTGGGGCGTGCGACTGACGCTTACGAACAGATCTGTGGCGCGGCTTCCAGATCCTTAATCCCTGGTCCTTCCCCTGTTGTTATCCAAGGGTCCTGGGCAAAATACGAGCTGTAACAAGCTGTGACATCATGGTACAGTACAAGGTATGCTGAAGATTCGGTCCTGTTCGAATCAGGGAGAAACCATACTGAAAACAGGCAATCTATTCCAATCCATACCCTGCGCGGATCACGAGGAGATTATCGATGCCCTGGTAGATCATGCAGGTGTCACCATAGAGAGAATCACCTCCAAAGGGCAATCCTCTTCCAAAGACTTCTGGTTCGACGAGGCACGAAGCGAATGGGTGCTTCTTCTTCAAGGACAGGCCAGGCTTCGTTTCGAGCAAGGAAACGAGATCCTGGACATGGCCCAAGGGGATTGGGTGGACATCCCGGCCCATTGCCGACATAGGGTAGAATGGACCGCCCCGGAGGAAGAGACCCTCTGGCTGACCGTGTACAGACCGGCTGGAAGGAGCCCAAGTTCATGATACATCAGGAACCAACACAACAACCCTCTCCCATCTACAAGGATATCGACAAGGACTTCTCGGAACGCGCCAAGGACCTCGTTTCCCGCATGACCTTGCCCGAAAAAATCGGCCAAATGCTCCATGATGCCCCGGCCATTCCCAGACTCGATATCCCTGCCTACAACTGGTGGAACGAATGCCTTCACGGCGTGGGCAGGGCCGGCACAGCCACCGTCTTTCCCCAAGCCATCGGATTGGCCGCGTCCTGGGACACGGATCTGTTTCATCGCGCGGCCCAGGTCATTTCCGACGAAGCCCGCGCCAAGCATCATGAAGCCACGCGAAAGGGAGAGCGAGGGATCTACCAGGGACTGACCTTCTGGAGTCCTAATGTCAACCTGTTCCGGGATCCACGCTGGGGCAGGGGTCAAGAGACCTATGGAGAAGACCCCCATCTCACCGGAAGACTGGGCGTCGCCTTTATCAAGGGATTACAGGGAAACGACCCCAAGTATCTCAAGGTCGTAGCCACACCCAAGCATTTCGCGGTGCACAGCGGACCGGAGAGGGACCGACACCATTTCGACGCCAAAGTCAGCGAAAAGGACCTTTGGGAAAGCTACCTTCCTCACTTCAAGGAATGCGTGCAGGAAGCCAAGGCCGCTTCGGTCATGGGCGCCTACAACCGGGTCAATGGAGAAGCCTGTTGCGCCAGTCCCACCCTTCTGGAGAAGATTCTCAGGCAGACATGGGGTTTCCAGGGCTATGTGGTCTCTGACTGCGGCGCGATCTGCGATATCTACCGCAACCATCAACTCGTTTCCACCCCGGAAGAGGCCGCCAGCCTTGCCGTGAAGAACGGTTGCGATCTCAATTGCGGGGACACCTTCTCGGCCCTGAGCGTGGCCGTGGATCAAGGATTACTCACCGAGGAGATCCTGGATCGCTCCCTGGCGCGCCTGTTCGAGGCCAGAATGAGGCTGGGCCTCTTCGATCCCGAGGACAAGGTCCCCTTCGCGAACATCCCCTTCGAGATCAACGACTGCCAGGCCCATCGGGATCTTTCCAGGGAAGCGGCCAGGGCGTCCATGGTCTTGCTCAAGAACCAGAATCAGTTTTTGCCTCTGTCCGATGATCTGAAACGAATCGCCGTAATCGGTCCCAACGCGGATAATCTCGATGTACTGTTGGGCAACTACAATGGCACACCTTCTCAGCCAATCACAGGACTACAGGGAATCATCAGCAGGATGGAATCGCGATCAGAGATCCTATACGCCAAGGGATGCGATCTGACCGGCAACAAGGAGGCCGGATTCACCGAAGCCATCGCGGCGGCCAGGAAGGCTGATGTGGTCATCGCGTTCCTGGGTCTTTCCCCCCGAATCGAAGGAGAGGAAGGGGACGCTGCGGAATCGGATTTCGGAGGAGACAGACGTCATCTGGGACTCCCTGGCATGCAGTCCAGGCTCCTCTTTGAGCTTCAAGAGACAGGCACGCCCATCGTGCTGGTTCTCTTCGGAGGAAGCGCCATCGTTCTCGCCCAAGAGGAATCCTGGGTCCAAGCGATCCTGATGGCTTGGTATCCGGGACAAGAAGGAGGCAACGCCATTGCCGACATTCTCTTCGGTGAATACAGTCCGTCCGGTCGTCTCCCCCTCACCTTCGTACGTTCCGAGGATCAACTGCCTCCTTTCGAGGATTACTCCATGAGGGGACGCACCTACCGTTTCATGACCGAGAAGCCTTTCTATCCCTTCGGATATGGACTGAGCTACGCGCAGTTTTCCTACGAACCGCTCGTGTTGAATTCAGAGGAGATTTTGGCCGGCGCTCCCTTGAATCTCACCGTGTCGTTGAGAAACATCAGCCATAGGACTAGCGATGAAGTCGTGCAAGTCTATCTCAGTTCCTTAAACAGATTCACTGACTGCCCCCTTCGGCGACTGGTGGGATTTCGCAGGATTCGTCTTTTGCCAGGGGAACGGATCATCCTGGGTTTCACCATCACGCCCGATCAGATGTCCCGTATCGACGAGCGAGGACTGCCCATCCTAGAGGCGGGCGAATTCGAGGTGTCCGCTGGAGGATCCCAGCCTGACGAGCGAAGCGAGGAGCTTTGCGGGCAAGCCCCCATGAGAGCGAGATTTAAGGTAAAGGACGCATGACCGCGCCGGTAAATATTCAGTGAACCCGATCCAGAGACAAACCGTCGTGGGAAGAGGAGACAGAGATGCTGTTCTCTCACTTTCTTCCTTCGGTGCGTTGGAATGCCGTGATACGCACCTTGGAAGTGAAATC
>Ga0114946_10000204_pt1 | contig 36815 bp, 25 predicted proteins | sample WalLakDeSediment_FD_88676 | JGI IMG/M metagenome (GOLD analysis project Ga0114946, IMG submission 88676) | Lake sediment microbial communities from Walker lake, Nevada to study Microbial Dark Matter (Phase II) - Walker Lake 11/02/13 Deep Sediment | ecosystem: Environmental > Aquatic >... | reverse complement strand
TACAGCCATAGAAAGTGGTGGATTGTCCCTTCGAATATGATATGATTCATCGTATTATGATGAATAGTAGAGGAGGGACTACAAATGAACGGTGCATGGGGGTCCTGGGGCGCGCTTGTCAAAACCAAGAGATATCTCTGGACTGGAGCGGGAATTCTTCTCTGCTTTCAGATCCATTTCTTCCACGGATTGCGCCATGATGACGCGTATATCACTTATCGCTATGGACAAAATCTAGCCACAGGAAAGGGACTGGTCTTCAACCCGGGAGAGAGAATCATGGCATCCACCTCGCCCGGGCATTCTCTGCTCAGTGCCGGGGTCTATGCCATGGCAGGAAAGGAACGCCTTCCCTCGCTGATGTCCGCCATGGGCTGCCTTGGATGGACAGCACAATCGATCGGACTCTTTCTGTTGTTTCAGAAGGCCCTGGGAAAACATGGCGCTCTGTATGTGGCCTTATGCGTGGCGCTGGGTTTGGCGTGGTCCCATCGCTTCGTGGCCTTGGAGACCAATCTGGTCGCCGGCCTGGTGGTCTGGTGCATCTACGCGGCAGTTCAGAAGTCCTGCGTGGTCGCGGCGTGTCTCTGCGCGCTGGCCGGTTTCATGCGGCCGGACGCGTTCCTCCTGATTCTTCCCCTGGGATATGTTTGCCTGCGAAATAGCGTGAAGACCGCCTGCAAAGCGGCCCTTTTCGGTTTTCTGCTTTCCGCGCCCTGGTATCTTTTCTCCTGGATCTATTACGGAACCGTGTTGCCGAATTCGGCTCCCGCCAAGTTCGGTCATATGTCGTTCTTCCAAAGCCTTGGACTGGTCGCGCATTGCGTCGCGCTCAATCCAGTCTCCCCAAGGTTCATTCTCTGGGTCGGTTCCTGGTGGTACTCGCTGCTGGCCATGTTGGTTTTGGGCTGCGCGGCCTCAGGGGCTTTTTTCCTGTGGAGACGAGATCCCAGACTTTGGGTGCTGCCTGGCAGCGGAATCCTCTACTTCATCGCGTACGTTCTGTTCCGCGCCAGAGATGGGACGGAATGGCATGTATATCCATTGATCCTTCTGGTCGGTGTGCTGCTGGTGGTGCTGGTACTGTCCCTCACCCAAGGCTTCAAGGGAAGATCAGGATGGATTGCATCCGGATGCAACGCCATGAGAATAGCGGTTCTCACCCTGCTTCCCATCCTGATCCTGGGTCGAACCCTCAGACATGCTGCCATCTATCCCTCCGCGTTTTTCTATGGCGCCAGGGACGAAGCCTATCGGAACGTGTCGAAGTATCTCCTGACCCACGCCCAACCTGCTGATGTCGTCGTGGTCAAGGAGATCGGAACCATCGCCTACTGGTCAGAGCTTTCTCTGATTGATCTGGCAGGACTGGCCACGGAAAAGCCCTATCAAGAACTGATGTCCCGCACCCAACGTCCCCGTTGGCTCGTCTGGCTTCCACCCTACGGGAAGGGTCCTCCGCCGGTGGAACCTGTCTACCATACTGTTTCCCGTCCTGTGGCTTCCATGGAGCCTGGACTGGCACATGAGAGCAGGGTCGAGGCGATGGTCCTGTCCATCGACGATCGCTTCTGGGCCTTGTGGGAACCAGCTCTGGCTTTGGCAGCTCAAGAGTGATTCGCGAGGCAAGCCTCATAGGAGGCGTGGATCCGTTCCTGGGCCTCGCGAAGCTGCGCCTGAAAGACAAGAAGACTCGCATCCCGGCCCAGCACTCTGCGAGCCAGAAACCGCATTTGATCCTCATCCCTTGGAATCTCGTGAATCTGCCTGTCCGCCAAGATCTGAAGGCAATGTTCCACGCGCCGCATGAAACAATAATCCTCGGCCAATTGATCCGCTTCAGCTTCTGGAAGAAGTCCACGCGATTTGAGCAGCTTCAAGGCATCAAGCGTGTTTCCAGATAGCAATTCGGGGAATTGGGACAGATGTATGAGCTGGAGTCCCTGCACCAGAAATTCCACCTCCCGAATCCCTCCCAAACCTGTCTTGACGTTTCTTTCCGCCTTCCAAGGATAAGCCTTGACAGCGCGTTCCCTCATCTCGCGTACCGTCGCTTTCACCTGGTCGGAGGAACGGGGCCGGCACAAGATGTCTCGCGTCACGGCATGAATCCGTTCTCCCAACTCCATGGAGCCGGCGATCCATCTCAACTTCAAGAGAGCCTGCACTTCCCACAAGGGCGCGCGAGCTCCATAGTAGGAACAGAAAGTGGACCAAGGAACCAAAAGATCCCCTGAAGAGCCATGAGGTCTCAGCCTGAAATCCACTCGATAGAGATATCCTTCCTCCATGTGATCGGAGAGATCCTTGCGAAGGGCCTCAACCTGCCGACTCCAAGCCAGGCGCATTCCTTCCCTTTCTTTGGGGGACAATCCTTCCTCCTGGCACACCACCAAGAGATCGATATCCGAGCTGTAGTTGAGTTCCTCCCCACCCAATTTACCCAAGGCCAGGACGCAGAAACGATCCTTCGCCTCAAGGGCCCCCTCTTCGCGTCCCACCACGGCCATCAAGAGAGCCTGGGCCAGGGCTGACAAATCTCGCGTGATTTGATCGAGGCTCAGTCGCAGACAGAGGTCACGAGTCCCGATCCGAATCAGTTCCCTTCTCCTGAAACGGCGCAACCAGTTGAGCCATTCATGTCTTTCCAGGTTCCTGGAGAAAGCGCACAGCTCTTCATGTAACAAACTAACATCCCTGTTGCCATGCAAAACCGCCGCGTCGGTCACCCAGTCCAGAAAGGAGGGATACCGGAACAAGGTGTCCGCCAAGAACTGACTGCTGGCGAAGATGTCCAGAAGAATTTCAAGACGTCTGGGCTGGGACAGAAGTTCTCTAAAATGATTCCGGGGATCAGGAAGAACAGAAACGAATCTCTCCCAATTGTTCAGAGCCATGTCAGGATCAGCTCCCCTGGCCAATTGATCACAGGCCATGACAGCGAGGCGAAGAAACTCCTCTCGACGATGTTCACCACCTGCCAGCCTTCTCAGGTTCAACAAGGCGCGGTCGATCTCCATAAATCCCGCCTTGCTCAACACGTGGTTCTTCAACTCTTCGGATAGATTTTCAGAGAGCAGAAGATCCGCCGCATTGCCGCAGGACGCGAGAGGTAGGGACTGACTTCCGAATTGCCGCTCGATAAAGGAACGGACCACAGCGGAGTGCATCTCGAAATCCAGAAATAGCTGTTTCCCCACGTCGATTGAATTGTCCCGTCCATACCCAACTCTCCTGGCCAAATGGACGAATTCCTGGGAATTCTGGGATGGAAGGTTCAGATCCAGCGCGTTTCCTCGAAGCATCCGCAATCCATTGATAAGCAACCTGAAGAACTCGTAGGCGCGTTCAAGGCTTGCCACGTCTTCAGACTCAAGCACTTTTACCTGAGATAGGGCGGCCAGAGCCTCGTGAATACGAGGCGTTCTCAGCTCGCTGTGGGATCTTCCATGCCGAACCTGAAGAATCTGCACCGAATATTCCAGATCCACTAGCGCGCCCGGACTGAACTTCACGTTGCAGGTGGACAGGCCTGATTTCTCCTGGAGCTGTCTTTCTCTGAGTCGCTGAAACTCCTCCAGATGAAACCAGGAGGTCTCATAGACGAACTCATCCCGCAAACGCTCCACTTGCCGTCCAAGATCGGAATCCCCGGCCACGGCCCGCAAGCGTGTCAAAGCCAGACATTCAAAGGATTGAGCCTGTCCTCCCTGTCCGTAATACTGGCAAAATCCAGTCAGGCTGCATGCCTTCGGTCCGCTATTCCCGTGCGGCCGAAGGCGAAGATCCACCTGGAATATCCCTTCCCGTTTGGCATGGATAAACCTGCAGATCCCTTCCACCAGCCTTTCAAAGAATTCTCCATTCGGGATGGAATTTTCTCCGTCCGTGGACCCATGGTCGCTGTAAACAAATAGAAGTTCGATGTCCGAGGCGTACCCCATAGCCATGCCACCGAACTTGCCCAATCCGAAGGCTGCCACTCGGGCTTCCAGTCCCGCCACGGTCCTCGGAACGCCATATCGTTTCGTCAGATCCTGAAAGACAGTGGACATGGCTTTACGGACCACCACCTCCGAGAGCCTGCACAAGGGCTCAGCCAAGGCACGAACATTGGCCTGGGCATGAACGATATGATCCAGATCGATCGAAAAGCTCTCGTGGTCCTTCCAACGATTTAACGCGTCCTGCTTCTCCTCCATGGTGGAAGCGCCTGTCATCGCCGTGGCCATACGTTCCTCCAAGGCTTCCATGGAAAAAGAAAGGCGTTGTTTTCTCACATCGCTATCCAGCAAGGGAATCAGCGACTCGTATTGAGTTCGAACAAAATCCTCCCATATGAAATCGCTGATTCCAAGGATCAGGGCCAAGGTTTCCAGCGATTCCGGTCGCGAAAAAAGCCGCAACCAGACCCCTTTGTCAGGAATCTGCGAGATGTCCTGACACAAACGTTCGAAACGAGATAGGGCTGTGAAAGGGTCTGGCGCTTGTTCCAGGAAATAGGTGAACTGCTTCACAAGAAGAACCGAGAATCGAAGCTGGTCTAATCGCTTCGAATCAAGCATGGGATATCCCCGCTGGTCCTGCACCTTCATCTCGTCCTCCACGCGGCCGTTCTCGGTCTTGATTTTCACCCGCTCAATGGAGATTCCAGCAAAGGACAACGCGTTGCTTAAAGCGTACAAGAAGGCCGGAGTATCTTGGGATACAACCTTGAGCGAAGTATAAGGGCTGCCATCGTTTTGAATCTGGATATCGACAGGGAATAGAACCCGACTGTCCCGTCGATGAAGTCTGGCAAGCTGGGCGGCCACGGCTTCGTTCACCTTGTTCTTGGCCTCCATCACGCATTCATCCTTTCCCCGCTCGAGAAGGGACAGGATCTCTCTTAAACGTTGCGTGAAGGTCTTCTTCCAAACCTCCCGATCCACTCCTGCCTCCAGGTTTCCGGCGAACTGATCGATAATATACCTGCGCGATAAAGGCTCGGATCCTTCCCTCCGGTACGTGAAAACGTGTCCTGAGAAAATACTAAAACCAGTACCAGCCAGGGTGCCGGTGATCAGGGAAAATTCCGAAGGATAGTCGAATGCGAGGATGGTACAGGTCAGCAGAGCTTCCTTTGTTTCCCCAAAAAAGACTTCGCAGGGATGATCGCTGCTCAGTCGGGACAAACCATGGATATGAAGAGCCACCGTGGGCAGATCAAAGGTTTGAAAATAGCTCTTACCCAGCCTTTCCAGATGAAGCAGAATACGCTCTTTCGGGACCTGAAGGCACCATGTTCGAATCTGATCAAGAGAGGGTTTCATGTGAGTTGAGGTCCTTTTGAGATGCAAAAAACCACCACACTGTACCTGCCCCATCCTTCTGGCAGTCGATCCCAGTGGCGCCGTTTATCGCCCGCAAGCCTTTTCCTTTCATCTATAGCATACTCTTCGTAGTACGCTCCATCCTGTGGGATGTACACGAACTTGCACCTGTGGAGTACAATCAATCCGCACGTTCCATGGACTTCAAATCCAGACAGCTTTCCAGGAGAGACAACCATGACAAGACCTTACCATGTGTGTATGATCGGATCTGGCGGAATCGGAGAGATTCATTGCAGGGCCTACCGGGAGCTGGCGGACACCTTTCCAACGGTGTTTTCCTTTTGTGATTCGAACAGAAAAAGGGCGGAAGAACAATGTAAACTTTTTGATGGACAAGCGGTCTATACCGATATGGAAGAGGCGGTTCACGCCAAGGACGTGGACATCCTGGACATCTGTCTTCCCCACGATCTTCACGTGAAAGCCATGGAACTCGCAGCGCCTTCAGGCAAGCATGTGATTCTCGAGAAGCCGATGGCCAGAAGCGTGGCGGAATGCGACCAAATCATGGATCGAATCCAATCCATGAATGCCGTGTTCATGGTCGCCGAATGCTGGCGTTTCTATCCTCATATCGTCAAAGCGATCGAATCCATTCAGGCAGGAGATGTCGGTGAAGTGGTTTTGATTGAAACCTGTTCCATGGACCATTTCCTTCCGCCATCCTGGAGAAGCAAGTTGAGCTCCATGGGCGGCGGCGCCTTGCTGGATCGAGGCGTTCATTTCGTGGATATGCTCGTCTCCCTGGGAGGGTCCATTCGAAGCGTCTTCTCGGTTCAAAGCGGCCGTTCCTGGAAAGAAATGGAGGGAGAGGACACCTCGGTGCTGACATGTCTGTACGAGAGCGGCGCGATGGCGAGTCAGATCATTTCCTGGGGCGTCACCCAGAGCTTCGATCGTCCCTTCTTCACCGTGCATGGCACTCGAGGCACCCTGATGGACGGCAAGGAACTGCTGTTGTTGTCCGGAGGACAGGAACCTCGCGTATTGGCTCCTTTTATGGGAGAAGGCTGGCCTGATTACTACATGATCGTGGAAACCTTGAGGCATTTCCTGGATTGCGTCGCAAACGGGAAAACCCCTGCCTTCACCCCAACCCAGGCGCGCTACGATGTGGAAATCGTGACCGCGGCCTATGCCTCAGGCCAACAAGGTCGAAGCATCGATTTACCTTACCGGGGCCCTGGCGGCCACGAATGGTAGAGGTCTTTCCCAGGGGATCTGTCAGTACGAGCCCACTTCCTTGGCCAGACGAACGATGGTCCTGAAATCATCCAGACCGACGCTGGAAGGCACGGAATGATCCGAGGAGAAGATATATCCCCCCTTTTCCTTGAGAACCGGAACCACTCTGCGAATCTCCTGTTCTATGGCTTCCTTGTCATCCCATAGCATGGCATTCACCCCGCCGTGCAGGACCAGGCGGTCCCCAAATTCTCTCTTGAGTTTTATAGGATCCATGCCTGCCTTCACCTCCATTGGATTGAGAGCGTCGATACCTATATCCAACAATTCCGGCACAAGCTTCTCCACATATCCGCATGAATGGATATGGGCCTTGGCCTTCTTCGAGTGGATCCAATCCACAGCCTTCTTCTGTACAGGTTGGAGCAGCTCTCTGTAGGTGTCCACGGAGAAGAAAAGACTGTGTTTATACCCCATGTCATCAGGCCAGGCCACCATGTCAAAGGTATAGCCTTCTTCCCACACCTTGTCTAACAACGCGATCCCAACATCCAGAAGATGTTGAAACATGTCCCTGCACCACTCAGGATCGTCGATCATGGCCATGAGCAGTCTCTCCGTCCCCACCGCCCAGGCATGCGTCACGTCGAAGCCAAACCATAGACCCGCCTGAATCCAGTAACCCTGCTCGCGCCATTGCTTGTAGTGCGTCTTGAGATGGTCCCAATTCACCCGATCCATGGTAGGTGTCATTCGTTCCTTGGCCTTCTCCCAGGACGCACGATCCACGATGGTGAAATCGAGGAACTCCGGTGTGGATGCGGCATGTTTCCAGTTCTTCATCGTGGCGCCCCAGGCATTGGTGGTCACCTGATAGTCCTCGGTCTCCTCCACCACCCTGCACTCATACCTGGGACTGTTGTCTACACCGATCCCAGCCACTTTATCCAATCCAAAGAAGTCCACATAGCTCATGTTTTCAGGCATTCCCTCTCTGTGCCACCGCTCGATGGTCGCGCCCCAAGGCCCATCGATCACCGGGACTCTGTCCGCTTCCCTGTGTTCAAACATCCTCTTAAAACGCTCGTGGCTGGTCATTTCAGTCATGGTATGAGACTCCTTTCCCATTCAAAAAAAATAAATATATTCACTGAGCTTGATCTGGCCCCGGATGATAGCGGGCAGGCAAATGGTGCGTGAATCGTCTGGCCGGGTTCAACGCAAACAGGCTTGGCAAGAATTATTCGGAAGATCCCGAGGACCTCACGAAAGATCCCTGACCACCCTGAATCCATTCCCGGACACCGCCACGTCTTCCGGTCCACGAATCCTGAAAGAGGATCGACACACACTTGGCGCGCTACCCCATCCACCACCTCGAAGCACCCTCATTCCGATCACGCCTCCCACCTCCCAGGCCGTTGCGTCCCGGGGAGCCTGGTGATAGGTGGCATGCCACAGATCGTTACACCACTCCAAGAGATTGCCATGCATATCATATATCCCCCAGGCATTGGGCAATTTCGAAGCCACCCGATGCGACCTGTTGGAAGAGTTCGCGAAGAACCAGGCATGTTCCTCGAGCAAAAATACATCTGCGCCAAAAGAGAAACAAGTCGAGGATTCCGCCCTGCACGCGTACTCCCACTCGGCTTCAGAAGGAAGTCTGCAACCAGACCACTGACAAAAGGCGCGCGCGTCGTTCCAACTCACACAAGAAACCGGATATTGATCCGTCTGTTCATATCCGGGTTGACGCCAGCTCATCCCTGGGTGATGGCCTGAGGATTCATTCCGCAGCCCAACGGCATATCCTCTCTTCTCCGCGTCCGTAACATAACCCGTATCCGCGACGAACCGTCTGAAAGCACGCAGGGTGACCTCCGTGGCCCCCATGTAAAAAGGATCATGAATAACGACCTCGTGTTGGGGATGCTCAGACCAGTATTGTTCCGCAGTTCCACCCCAAAGCAGGGCAGTCTGTTCCGGGGAATAGGCCCCTCCCATCAAGAAACGTCCCGGGGATACGAAAACCAACACCAGGCCCGTTCGGTCATGAACGACCTCCCTGGCCCAGGCTTCCTCTTCCCAGGTCACGCTGTCCGTTCCAACCCTCGCGGTACATCTCACCGGGGTTTTCAAGGTTCGCAAACGTTCCAATTCCTCCATGGAAGGCGTGGCCGTGGGTTGGGCCAGGGCAGAACCTGAAGATGAAACCTGTTCGGCTGCTACGGACTGCTGATCCTGGACCGCCATCGCGGTAGATCGCTCGCGTTTACAGGCTGTCATCATGGCAACCAGAAACAGACATGGCAACATCCACCGATACTCGATCATGGTCATCCAACCCATCACTTGACTTCCTCCTCAAGAAGACAGGAGAACACGATCTATACCCAGCCAGGGACGTCCGCCAACCTGCCCATGAGACTCCAGGTTTCGAATCTCCAGCCGATTCTCCCCTATTTGAAACGTCGCCACAGGGACTTCGATGATCATGGATCCCAGCTCTCTTTCAGGGAAGGGCATGTTCCCTCGAAAAAGGATACGGTCATTTAGAGAGATCTCGGATTGAATCGTGCCACCCGGGGGTGAGGGACAATTTAACCCGACCAGTTCCATTGTTACGACCCGCGACGGCAGGGTCTCCAAACGGAACCACCCGATCAACCTGTCGTACGGACATGTTCCCTCCCCATAGACAAAGTTCCCGTTGTCCGAGACCTGAATCCTCTCAGGAAACACATGGAGATGATATCCGTATCGAAGCGCCCCGCCCCCACTGAAATCGCGTCCCCTGAACATCAAGGGCTCCTCCTGAGGCATCCAAAGCGTACACTTCGCTGGCACCCTGGGCCCCAAAGCGTCTTCCAGGAGAGAGAATATCCCCAAGGACCCTGTAGCATCAAGGGCGTTAACAGCATTGGCGTGGGACGAGGAATACCTGGTAGAACTGGTATCCTCCCGCAAGAGATCGGCAAGCTCCATGAGTTCTTTCCTCACGGCCATGGCATCCTCAATTCGATCTTCCCGCAATGCCTGCAGGACTCGGATCGCGGCGTCGTAGAAGAGCAGGGTCCTTTCCCCGTAGGCGAACAGTCGTTCATCCTCCTCGATCCGCAGTCTGATCCGATCGGGAATCTCCCGTGCCAGGGCCCCTGCGAGAGCCTCGCGACATAAGAGCCTATGTTCCAGGATCTCCTTCCAACTGGGACCCCGATCCACCACATGATCCCTGGGTTCCTCCAGAAGATGCGGGTCCGTGAACAGGGCGCTTGCGCCCTTGTCCAGGCGTTTGGCCAATCCATATTTGATTTCACTCACGTTGCACAGCATGGGTTCCAGGTGTTCGTAGAAGGATTTCATCTCCGAAGCCGCTTTGCCATACCTGCCTCTAAGATATTCCCTGAATAGGGCCGTGACGTTCGTGTTGGGGTTCCAGAGCTGTTGCGCCATCTGATAATTGGTGAGCGCCTTGTTGCCCCAGTTCTCCGTGGTGCAATGCATGTAGTGAAAATATCTGGCTCCCAGCTCGTGGTAGTGAGGAATGTCCTCAGTCATGGTGGTTCTGAAACAAGCAGGCAGGCATTTGTATCCGGATACGTTGTAGTATTCTCCAATACAAAGCTGTCCCTTGTAATATCGATTCGGATCTGTCGCCCAACCTAGAAGATGATGCCCATACCGTTGGTTTCTGGAGCAGGAAGGATCGTTGAATGGGTGAACGTAACAACGCACGATCGGAAAGTAGGTCGCGATACAGGTCGTATAATCGAAATTTGAAGGCAGGGGGCGAGTGGGAGGTTCCAGGACATCGGCATACGCCAGGAAAAGAAGCGTGATCGGCCGGCATATCGATCCCTGGGATTGAGCCTCCTTGATGGCCTTGTCCAACTCATATACCACGAGCAAATTCCTGTCCGTGTGGCTTCCCAAGGCGACGCAGGCCTCGCATGTACACCACTTCCCTACATCCAGCATCCAGCAGTTGAGAATGTCCGCGTTCTTGTACCTTCCTGACCAAAGTTCCTCGACGGTTTTTCTCGTCAGTTCCCGTGTGGCATGTTCATTAGACGTGCAGTAGTTGTGACCCATCCCATCCCTGGTCATGTATGAACTTCTTTTGCCATCCACAAGGGCGTACCATTCAGGATGCGCCTCGAAATAGGAGAGAATCCCGTCCCCATTGACATCCCCTTGAAAATAGGGACTGATCGGATAGGGATCCTCCGGGAGAGACTTGTCGGACTGAAAACCTGGATGGTCAAAGGGATAGGGATCGTTCGGAAAGATGGCGTCAGGAGTCATGACATGTCCGCCGCCGGCCTTGTGAATTCCCAGCTTGTTCATGAGATCCTGTTCCTTTTGCTCAACGCACCAATAGTTTAATCTGTTTCTGGCCATCCAGAGAAGAAACTCAGGATTCCCGCGATCCTCCCAGGCGTGGAACCCTCGAAACAGAAAGGCGGGACGTACCGTCTCGTCCAGATGCGGCAGGCTGTGCAACTGCATGGAGGGAACCTCCTCATGAAGATCTCCCGGGGCAAACCACCGAACGCCCAGTCCGTATAGCACGTCATAGACCGCATAGAGCGTTCCCACTCGGTCCGCCCCGGCAAGCATGAGAACGTATCGTGCCCCCTCTTCCCGACTGGAGTAGATTCGATATCCTCCCGGCCCCAAGGCATCCAGTTCTTCCTGGGTGATGTTCCATAATTGACAAAAATACCTGGATTGTTTATTGCTGGCGGGTCCGCCAATCAAAATCACGTCCCCCTCGGGCAACACCTTGTCATCCTTCAGATCGAAACCCTCCTCCTGGCCTTGGATCCGTCTCAGATATTTCTGAAGCTCCGCAGCGGCGAAACATTCCGTGCAGGTGATGTCGTCCACTGAATCCGCGTCCAGCCAATTCACCTCAGCCTCGGAAAAGGCAGCGACGATCGGGCTTTCGAACGGCTCATGATTGACAAGAATATGGATCGCCTGTGCATCCAGCGCCAGGAAGATTAACAGACCCATAATGCCGCCAGACGGCAGATATCCGCGTCGCATGTTTTCTCGCACGAAGGTCTCCTCTCTCTTTCCAGCAGGTCCGATTTTCTATTCGAATAGGGTCTCAACCCGCAACGAGCGTTTACAACATCTCGTTTATTACACTCTGACAGGGACCCGTAAAGCAAGAGGTGTTGGGAAATCCTTCCACCCTGGCAGCTCTTTCCGACGGAAAGTCCACTTTGGTAGAAACATGGCACAATGATAAGATCGGTCTTGATGGTAAATATTCAATGAACCCGATCTGATCGAGGGCTTGAACTCAGCAGGGCGAGGAGTGCCTGAATCCTCTTGCCTCATGCTCGGCGGTCAGCCCGCCCCTGAACCCGATACAGAGAGTCGCCGTGGTGAGGCAGGAGGGAGGGAATACATTCCATGAGCGATGATATCAGCCGACGAGAATTCCTTTGCCGAGCGAGTCAGACAGCTGCAGCTTGTGTCACAACGTCTCATTTGTCGAGCCCTTCCTTCGGAAAACTCCTTTCAAAGAGCGATGAGGAGGAAAAGATGAAACCCTTGAGGATGTTCGGCCATTACTATCAGCAGTTCGACGCGGACTTTTCTTTGGATGTGCCAGCCGAAGGGTACGGTGGATGGCAAAAGGAAGAAATCGAGATCTCTTGGGAACATACGGCCTTGGTGGTCATGCATGCCTGGGACGCCGGGACGCGAGAGCAATTTCCAGGATGGCACAGGGCCGTGGAATATCTGCCCAGATCCCATGAAATATGCGACACGGTATTGTCTCGCCTCCTGAGCGCCGCGCGCGAAAGCGGCTTTCGTCTCTTCCATGTGGTTGGGGGGGGAGATTACTACAAACATCTACCTGGATATCAACGTGTTCTGGACCTGGCCGGGACCCCTTCGGATAAGAAGGAACAGATTCAATCGGATTCGGTCCTTGACAAGCTCAGGCGGTTCAGAGAGGACCATGTCTTCGTGGGAGCGCGCAACCGCGAGGATGTTCATAGAGGATTTGAACATCTGGATTTTCCGGAATCCGCCAGACCCGAGGGCGATGAGGAGATCGCCGAGAACGGACATCAACTTTTCGCCTTGTGCAAGGAATATCAGATCAACCATCTCATCTATACGGGATTTGCCATCAACTGGTGTTTGCTGTTGTCCCCAGGAGGCATGGCCGAGATGTCCAGTCATGGAATCCTGTGCTCAACCATCCCGGAAGCCACGACCGCCGTGGAGAACAAGGAAACCGCTCGGGAAGAGATATGTAAGAAGGTAGCCCTCTGGAGGGTTGCCTTGGCCTTTGGCTTCCTGTTCAGCGCCGAAGATGTGGTGGAAGCACTGAAGACGAGAGAAACTTAGGATTCCTTGCGATGACTCTTAACCCGCAAACCCAATGACCATCTTGCTTGCCGAGGGACAAAGGTTCTACACTGATGCAAAAGGGCATTCGGTATTTCGTCTTGGAGTCGGAAGGAAGGTGCTCGCATGGAACTCAAGGATTATTTCGAGAAGGCAGAGGGAATAGGGATTCTAGCCACGGCGGATAGCGAAGGACGAGTCAACGCGGCTATCTACGCGCGGCCTCATGTGCAGGAGGACGGCAGCCTGGTCTTCGTCATGAACAACAGGTTGACCTACTACAATCTCCAATCCAATCCCAATGCCACCTATCTTTTTTGCGAAAAAGGCCAGGGATACAAGGGAAAACGTCTCTACATGACCAAGCTTCAGGAAGAAAATGATCCGGAAAAGGTGATCTCCATGAGTCGAAGAGATTGTCCGGCTGACACATCAGCAGGCAAACCCAAATATCTCGTGTTTTTCAGGCTGGACAAGGAGCTGCCTCTGGTTGGCGGAAAGAAAACCACACTGGCGCCGGAACCCCATTGAGATTTGAACATGGGCCATCCCAACCCTCCTTGAGGTGTCTGGCTGACTGATTTTTCATCTGTTCGAGGTTGAGGCGATCCAGAGATAAACCGTTCGCAAACAGCATCTCTGTCTCTTCTCCGCCAAGGGCTACGTTTGGATCGCTTTCACTGAATATTTACGATGACGGCAAGGGTGATTGTCGGAGCCTGACCATTCAAACCTTTACCCGCAAGGTGGTGACAAGCTTGGGTTATACCTCGATCCCCATGGCTGAGGCTGTTGTTCGGATATATTCCGCGGCGACGGGATATTGATCCTCGGCCATATGTTCCATCATCAGAGGCGTGTCATCAGAAAGTTTGCTCAGTTCAGCGAGATATACCGCGTAGTCCAGTCCGCCTTGTCCCACAGGCACCTCGTCCAGGTGAACTGTCAAGCGCGTGGACAGGGCAATGTCCTTGGCATGGCAGCTTCTGATATAGGGGCCCAGCTTCTGAAACGCGTCTCGAAGAAGCCCTGGTGTATCATAGTAACGGCTGGGACAATTTATCAGATTGACTGGATCGAAATGCACCGCGAATCGATCTCTGTCAATGGCTCGGATCAAGTCCAGATAGGAATCAGCCGAGTCAGGAAAAACCCAGGGCATCGTTTCCAGGGTATAAAAGGTGTGTTTTGGATTCACCGCGTCAAGGATATCCCTCACGGTCTCCACAATGAGATCAAAGACATCTTGAGACAAATTGTCTGGATGGGGCCCATCCCACTGTTCCCCTCTCGAGCCTGCGATGTTGACGCAACATCTGGCCTGCGCCCTGTCCGCCAGATCCAACGAAGCCTGGCAATGTTTGATGGCGGCGGCACGCACCGCGTGGTCTGAGCTAAGAGGATTACTCCAAGCTCCAACTTCCGCAATGATAAGATTATCTTTTCTAGCACTATCTACATATCCTTTTATATCAACGTCACTTGCGTTTTCATTCAGAGGAAAATAAGCAGCCCTGTAGCCTGCTAGTCTATGAGCCTGAGCCCAGTTCTTCGGCTCCTCCGCATGAAAGACGGGCCCACCCAATCGCATGATTATCCCTTCCTTTCAGAAGACAATACATCCTGCTCTCGCTCTGCATGAACAGAGTTTCCAACAAGCCGTTTTCTCAGCGCGTCCAACAGGGTATCCATGTCCTCCAAGGGAATCATAGCGGCCAGATCCCGGCCACGACGCGTCAAGAGCAGACGCTCCCCACCATAGGCCACCCGATTGACAGTATGAGAGAACTCGGCTCGCGCCTGTACTGTACTGATTCTTGCCACGGCTTTATCGCCTTTCATCTGTACCCCTCTCATAGGATTGTAAATATTCATTGCACCCGATCCGGAGACAAACCGTCAAGGTATTACATTGTTAATGTACATTATAGCGATATCGCCGTTTCCACGTCCAGCGTTATAACCTTCCTCAATATCTTGATTAGGTACTTGATTAGTTCTAGATAATGTAAGACAACTATCTTATTTATCCTGGTTTTGTATTATTTTCTGTTTTTGATATTCACATTGCATTATTCTTGTTCCGCAAACACTCAGTGAACCCGATCTGGGTTTAGATCCGATCGGGTTCACTGAATATTTCGTTCATGTAAATGCAACTCGTTTATGGACAAGGCCTATCCAACCTGTTAGTATTTCGCGTAGATACATACACGACACCCAACAGGGCAAACTTTCCGTGAACCCAAGTTTGCCTTGGATCATGAGAGATTGGATAGAAGGTGATGACAACCATGATCGGACTTCCCATATTGTTAAGTTCTATGCTGGTCGGGGCGACAAATAACAGAGATGCCTTACAACACTCCGAAGTGGTATTCATGTACGCTGCCGACGACGAGGCTTACAAGGCTTATCAAACCACTTTTGTGGCCTGGGGCGGAGCCCACACCCAGGAACAAGTGAAAAGACATCACGAATTGGGTATTCGATGCACAGGATCCATGTGGTGTCTTACCGCCGGGGCCAAGCTGATTCATGAAGATCCCACGATCCGTTCCGCATGCGCTATAGATATTGAAGGCAAGCCTATTCCTGTGCCTTGGCTCTTCGATCATACCCACGAAGGCACCCCCTCCTATTTCGGCTGCACCAACCATCCCGCTTTTCAGGAACTCTGTCGCCAACGGGTCAAAGAAGCCATGGCCGGTGGGGCTGATGGTCTACACGTAGACGATCATCTGGGGACCGCTAGTCCTGCCTGGTGGCATGGCGGTGGATTCTGTGATCACTGCATGGAAGGATTCAGAGAGTATCTCAAGGTCCATGCATCCCAAGAAGAACTGCAACAGGCAGGCGTGGATTCCTTGGATGATTTCGATTACAGAAATCTGGTAAAGAAACATGCCAGCACTCGAGAAGATTTCAAGAAAGTGCAATCCAAAATCCCTCTTTACAGTCTTTTTCGACTCTTCCACGTGGAAGCGGCCAGCGAGCACACTCGATCTCTTGGCGCGATCGCTGCCGAGGCCGCAGGGCACCCAGTGCTTCTCAGTGCCAACGCCTGCATTCCCAGCGAACCCCACATCCATGTTCTGAAAAACCTGACTCATGTGGTTTGTGAGGTGAATCAAAACGCCTGGTCTGGCACCAGGGATATAGCGCATGCCATCGAAGCCTATGCTCTGGCAGCATCCATGGGAAAACCCCTTGCTGCCACGGCCAGCGGGTGGGACTGGGCCTATGTATACGATCACCATTGCGAGGAACTGGTTCGTTTTTGGATCGCTCTGGCCTATGCCCATGGTCAACGTTTTATGGTCCCCCATCCCAAGAAACAATGGTGTTTCAATCAGGAACGTGGCACACACTGGTATGAAGCGCCCATCGAATCCTATGCCCCGGTATATCGTTTCATTCGCAATCACGCGGACTGCTTTGATGGATATGAATCAATCCAGGAATGCGAATTGACCTGCCAGGAAAACATCCTGGTCACTGCGCGGCAGGGCCACGGCTCAGCTCTGGTCCTTCATTGCGTCAACCTGGACTATGACATCGAGACCAAGACCATGCGCCCGCAAGAAAACGTCTCCCTCAAGCTCAAGCGTTTCAAAGCACAACCATACCCCTCCACGGCCAGGATCCTTTCGTACGATTCAGACATGATCCAGATTCCTGTGCAAGAAGAAGGCCAGATACTAGACATCATTCTTCCCGAACTTCGGTTGTGGTCCCTGATCTGCTTGCCCTGAGAAAGGACCGCATGAAACCCGACCCAGCGACAAGCTTCTCGGACAGGGAAGTCCAGCTCTGGCACATACCTCTCTTCGTGCCTCAGGAACATCGAACCACCGCAGAATCCCTTCTCTCCGAGGAGGAAAGGGCTCACATGACCCGGCTTGCGACTCCAAGCAGACGAGCATCGTTTCTCGCGTCCAGAGCGGCTTTGAGACTTATTCTTTCCAGAAACTTGAATCTATCCCCTTCTGAGCTCAACTTGATCCAGGGTCCAACTGGAAAGCCCGCGCTCTTGTCCCCTTCTCCCGTACAAATTCATTTCAATCTTTCCCATTCCAAGGATCTTTGCCTGTTTGCCGTATGCCAACACATGGAACTGGGTATAGACGTGGAATATATCAGGCCGAATGTGGACTGCGAGAAGATCGCCAGACGCTTCTTTGCCCAGTCCGAGGTTCTTTCATTGTCCCAGGCGGATCCACCCTGGAACCCCACCGCGTTCTTCAGGATCTGGACTCGCAAGGAAGCCTTGCTCAAAGGCCTGGGAGGAAGCATCACGGATCTGTTTCACAGGAACAACCCATCTCTGGAAAACACCGGATGGTCTATACTTTCCCTTCAGCTTGGCCAAGGTTATGTTGGCGCCCTGGCCACGGATCCGGGTCTGAATAAAATCACATATCTGGAGTTTTCCTGGACAGAGCCCTATTCTCGCGGGGGATTTTGGCACTCCAAGGAAAATTGAAAGGCATATGTCCTTTGCTCTTTCAGAGAGACCTTTGAACCATCGAGACAAGCAAAAAAGAATTGGACATCTTCGTTTTTCTTGCGCAGCAAGAACAGGTTTTGTGGGAAGAAAGAATCCCCTCCAAAATCTCCCAGGGTGAGCCCAACACCTTGGTCCCAAGAGAATCGATATGAAACCGCCTGACCCTGACCTGGGTCCATTCCCTGTGTCTGACACACCCTTTCCCACTTGTCGGCAACCTCGGATCCCCAATGTATCTGGTCCGAGTCCGTTCCAACACCTTGCCATTGTTCCACACCCCAAAACGGGATTCTATACGCCAAAAACCCCTCCACATCCTTCCTGTCCGTCGATGATCGGAACTTCATATCCACCCTGATCACGGGCGTTTCATCCACAGTGTAGGTTAAGACATAGAAGAGTTCCGGTCGGGCAAAAGCTCCCTTTTGCACCCCATTCCATGAAGAGGAACGCAGGGTCCCCTCGAACCTGATCGTGGATTTTGTCCCATTCTCTCGCACGGTCAGCCTGGGCTGGGTTTCCCACCTTGACGCCACATAGGCTCCCTGGGCGAACAGCCCCACATCCGAATAGATCTCGGAAAGATCGGCCAAAATATTTTCATCCCTTCCGTTCAACCGCAAGTCCGCCAAAGTTCCTCCATGCCGTCTGGAAAATACCGCGCGATACGATTCGTTCTTCACACGTACCCAGTGTGGATCCACCTGAACCCTGCCTCTTCTCGTCTCAAAGGAAGCCTCGTTTCTCTTTGTTTGACAAGAGGCCTCGGCATCCTCCAGTTCGACGCAGCGAAAAGGAGGCTTTCCGGGCCGCGCTTCCACAACCATTTCAACCTGTTTGCCCAATCCGGAGGGATCTTCCAGCCACAGATCCAGGATCTCTCCAGGTTCGTTTGCACGGATCTCAACCCCTCTTCCATCTTGAGATATCACACCCATGACCACACCGCCTGCAACGTCCAACAAGCCATGGCGCCAGGGATACCAGGATCTTTCCAAGGGTGGCACATCCTGAACACGATATCCCTGGAAATGATCCCACAGAAAACCTTCGCCCGTGCGTATGTACCATTGACGCACCGGGCCCACTCGCAGCCTGTGCCTGGTTCTCTCCTCTGAAATACCATGTCCCACCCAGCCTCTCAAAAGGCGATCCTGCCCGGACCGTTTGTGGCTTTGAATGGGCAGCGGAATCTCTATGGACCCGTCTGCCCTCAGCATCAAGATGCGCGTGCCATAGCTGGGAAACATCATCGGCACGTTCTGACTCACGGCAATCCCGGTCATGGCATCCACCGCGCAAGGAAAACGCCCGGTCCAATCCTCGTTCCACTGGATTCTCGCGTTCGTGGGACTGGCTCCGAAATGGACGGCTACCACAACAACACCTTGTCCCGATTCCCGGCCAAAGGCAAGGATGCGCGGATTCTCGGACCACACGCCCAGATAATCCACATCCCCGGTGGAGAATTCAGGAAGATCATGGCGCAACTGTAGCCAACGCTCTAGAAGCGGGGCGAACCCCACTTCCTCCTCCTGATGAAGCAAATACACTCCGGGCAAGAAAACACACAGACTGGTCAGCGCCTGGGCCGGTCCAGCCCCAAAGAATTCAAGCGCGGACACTGTGTCATGATTCTCAAGGAAACGGACCAGGCTGAGAAGTTGTCTGGGAGTATGTGTGAACCTTTGCGCGTCCAACCATGTCTCCGTTTCTCTCACCCAGGTCTCGACACAGGCGTACCGTGTCATCTCCCTCATGGCCATGTACAAGGGATAATCGAACAACAGATCCCCAGAACGGAAGTGAGCCGAATCCCCGGCTTCCGGAAGAAGTATGGCATCAAGATTGATCTCACGGATTCTTTCACGAATCCGCGCGTTTTGATTCACACCACCGGCCAACATGCCTTGATTGAGCTTGGGACCTCGCTCAGGAGACCAGTTGGGCTTCTGTCCCTGCCCTCCACAGTCCAAACGAAAACCATCGCATCCGAACTCCGACACCCAATAGGAACAAAGGTCGACGATATGCTCCTGCCAGTCCAGAACAGAAAGATCGGCCGTCAGAACGGTATCCCCCCAGGCTTTGTCCCTCTGCCCCGTCTCATTCCTGCACCAGACCCGATCAGGCAGCGTGTCCACATCAGGACTGTCCGGGCTGATTCCGTAAGTGACCAGGTCCATGAGAACGCGCATATCCAATTCATGGCAGACCTGGATGAATTCCTTCAGACTCTTTGGCGTGGCTACCTGGGGATCGATCCTTCTAAAAGAAGGGAGGAAATAAACCCATGGTGGCGGGTTGGATACAGGCAAAAGCCAGACCCCTGTGACGCCCAGTTGCTTGAGATAAGGAATCTGTCGAGTCAGATCCTCCATGCGCTTGCCCTTGTCCCCGGACCACCAGGCTTCCAAACGTCCCCAAGGGTGCAGCTCAGCGATCACCGCGCCATCTAGCCAAGAGGCCCGATCCTCAGGTGGGCCTGGATGCGCCCTCTCGCAAAGCGCTCTGGCTTGATCCAAGACCGTTCCCTGCTCAAGATTCGCGACGAGGATCCACTGGGTCCCAAACTCCAAAACATCCCCTGGCCTCACCAAGGCCAAGGTATTGAATCGATGTCCCAAAGAGACGCTGCCGCCTTCTCCCTCCACCCAGACTGTGGCATGGTCCTCCTCCAGGGAATGCGCGATCCATAGAGCACGTTTCTTCTCTTCGGACCTGACATACGCCACACCTGTTTCGCCCCAGGTCCACCCCTTTTCTTGCCACCGATCCTTTGGCAATGCTTCCAATACAGGATTCTCTCGCACCGGGTAATTTCCCGGAAGACACCAGACCGTGTCCCGAGCCTGGCCCAAGGTAATCCCAGGAACCCGCATCCGGCACCCCCACACTTTGAGCGTGTTCTCACCTTGCCAGGTGAGCCGAACCCTTCTGCCCAACATGGGTTCCCCTCTCATCACCACAACCTCATGCACCATGGCCCAGGATTGGGAAGATCGCGTCACTGTGATTCGATATTCCTCTTCCAGGGCTTCGAACCGCGGTTCCCCGCTTTGCCAGTCTTGCGGCCATTCCAGAAGCTCGCCTTCCAGCACCACCTCGGGCAGAGCGTCTCCTCCCAGGAGATTGACAGAATCCTCGGTCCAACCCAATTCGTTCCAACGTCCCGTCCCTTCCTCAAATCCCAAGGCCAAGGGACCACAGAGGAAGGTCTTGGCATGAGACCAGGAGAGCGGCACGAACAAGAGATACATCGCCGCGACCCTTGCCCAGCACATTCGGGCTCCCCTCATCGCGTTTTCCCCCTGAACACCCTTTTCAGGCTGTGGTAGGCCGGCTTGGGGTTTCTTTCGAAATCGATGATCGAGTTGTTCATGGCGCAAGGAAAACAATCATGTCCCATCCACACCAGGAAGCCACCGCATCGCGGAAAACGGGCTTTGCATGCCTTGGCAGCGATTGCATAGGCCTTGGCCTGTTCCTTTCGGGTTGTATTCACGTATTCACGTAATCCCTGTTGAGCCTCCAAACACAAGAGGTCCGAATACAGCTCGGGCCGAATCCACCAGGAAGAGGTATGAAGCCACAACAGGTTGCCGACCGGCCATAGTGGATTCTTGCCAGCGTACTTCTTGATCAACCTCAGAGGCGAGGCCCCTGGCATACCCACTTCGGACCTAAACAAGGCGTCATCCATGGACCAATAGCGCTTCCACGCCTCCATGTCGCGCTGTCCCCAGCCCCAGGGACCATGCACATCGTGATGCACTCCCTTGCCAAAGTTCTCTTCGTGAGCGTAAAAAGAAGGTCCGCTGGAAGAAGTATGCACAAAGCGTCGTCCCGGATCCTCCTGTCTGACCACCTCCGCCAAAGCCTTCAAACAAGGATGTTCCGGCGGCGTCGGAAGGCCCCCTCCGGTCCTTCCCCCCTTTTCATCTCCCTGCAGCTCATTCCCGCCACACCACATGAGCAAAGAAGGATGATGGGCCCTGCGATGAATATAAGACCGCGCGATCCTGACCAGGTCTCCTATCACGGGCCCAGATTCAGGGGGCCAGTTGTCCACGCCCGAAGAGGACAACGGAAACTCCTGCCAAACCAGGATCCCGGCCCTGTCGCAGAGTTCATAAAAAGGCTCTGTCTCCAGATAGGCCCCGCCCCAGACCCGGAAGAGGGTACATCCCATGTCCTTGTAAAGCCCCACGAGAGCATCCAGATCCTCCCTTGTCGTGTCTGGATAGTCCACCTTGGCAGGAGACCAATTGACCCCCTGGAGGAACAGGGTCTTTCCATTCACCTCACACAACCATGGCAAGGAATCCGAAGGAGATCCCTCGCAGGGCAACCAGCGAACGGTCTTGAATCCAACCTGACACGATCTCATCCAATCAGAGCCCGAGGCGTCCCTTGCCCTGACCTCCAACTCATAGGTCTTGGCCTGGCCCAGTCCATTGGGCCACCAGGGCTCTACCGGCAAATTCTCCCAGAGGACTTCCCTTTTCCCAGGACCCATTTTCATCTCCATGCCGGCCACCTCCATGGATCCATCCTTCAAGCCCAGCCTTAACTCCACCTCGTCACTGCCCTGATGGGAGAGATGAACCCACAGGCTTCCATTCCTGAGATCTTCATCCAAGAAACAAAGCACCTTGTCCAGACTCAATTCCGCTTCCAATCCTGCTTTACAACAGAGGTTCCCGACCACACCCACAGGCACGACTCTTGGACACCAATCCCAACTGTAGTTGTATCTGGGCTTAAAATACTGGCTGGCCGAGGTGTACCCGATCTGGCCCTGCTCAGGGGGAGGACAATCAAAAAGGATGCTCAAGAAATGATCTTCTCCATCGGTCAGATGGGGTGTCAGGTCAAAGCTGTGAGGAATCAGCGCGCCTCGAAAGGAGGCGATCTCTCGTCCATCGACCAGGACCCATCCCCAGTAGTCCAATCCCTCCGCCTCCAACGTCACGCGACGTTGGCCGCGAAAACGATCTTTTGGCACTCGGGTCAACAGTTCCCAATGCCGGTGCTCCACCCATTCACATGCCAAGGAATTCAGTCCAAGATTCCAATCAGGAAGAAGTCCCTCCTGCCTCAAGGCCCACTGCACCGAGCCAGGCACCTTGGCCGGGACTGGCCCCACATCTGCCCTCGGGGCGCAGCCTGTTTCCATGGAGGTTCGCAGCTTCCACATCCAGGGACGCCATCCGATCCATTGCCATTGTGGTAGTGTCGAATCCATCATATCCACCCATCCTCCAGGTTCTTTGTGACTCGATATCCACACGCCTCAATATCGGATGCTGACATGGCATCCCTCTGGTTTTCCTGGATGTTGCAACAAAACCGTACCGCTAGCTCGATGCCACGTCACTTTCTCGCAAGGGATCCCATCCACAGACACGGTCGAAGGCTCTTGAGGCAACCTCATTCGCGCGCTGACATGAACCCCCAAGGGTGAGGAAATGAGATAATCCACTCCATCGATCGTCGATTTCCAGGATTCCAGGCGTCCCGCAGCGGCCAGCATCAAGGCCCCAGGTCCCTTGATCTTCTTGAGATCCAAGAGCCAGATATGATGTCCCGGCTTGACCGTGATACTGGCTCTCACGGGCAATTGCGCGTCCAGCAGATCCACGAACTGCCCCTTTAATCTCAAGGGTTCCTCGGAAACCGATTCCTCCAATACGGAAGCAATGACGTAGGGTCCCCTCCGAACCTGTAAAACGTTGCCCTCAACCCAGCCGCCTTTCGCGGCTTTCACAGCCATTTGGACCCATCGCACCAAATCCTCGGCGTTTTCCAGGGATCGTGAGAAATAGGCCGGGTGTTTGCGCAACACAAAGACGTTTCCCTTCCCGCACCGGTACTTTCCCTCCTTGGCATGGCTTTTCAAACCAAGACATTCCATCAGATGCTCACTGGGGCTATCATAGGCAAGAGGAGCACGATTCCACCATTCCCTCACCTGATGAAAGGGATCGGTGTCCGCTCCAACATAGATCAAGGACCCACCATCCCGAACCCACTGGGCCAGGGAAAAATGAAGCCCGGGACCCAAGGGTTTGAGAAACTCATAGCTCAAAAGAAGCACCTTGCAGTCACCCAGGATCCACGGAAACCGCTCGACGTTGTCCAACTGGACAGGTCGCAAGGGAATCCCACTCTTGAGAACAGGCAATGCCAATCCGTAGAAAGCAGACAATTGGCTGACCTCGGAAGATGTGGCCCTGGAAGGATCGTTCGACGTCTGGGCCACCCCCTCTGAGAAAGCGGGTTCCGCCCGCTGGAACATGGCGGAATCAGCCAGGAAGACTCCCACGCCCTCGGTCTGATTCGGGAAAACCACGTCTTTTTGTTTCATATCCCGAAGCTGGTTGAAACAGATCTGAAGCACCGTGGCATAGTCATCAGGAATCCCTGTTCCCTTTTCCCCGGCAGGATAGGTGCCCTCAAATACCCTTCGGGGCCATGGACATACCTCATAATGCCATACCTCCGGTTGCAACAGGGAAGCGATCAAGGTGCAGATATAGTTTTCCTTGTAGTCGTCCCAATCGTAGCGAGGATTGTCTTCGATGGGATCGCAAAGGAACCACATGCGGCGTCCCGTGCCCCTGACCAGTTCCTGCATCACGCCATATTCCAGATACGCGGTATCAAAGGTTCGTTGCGCAGTCTTGCCCCCATAGGTGTTTGGGGTACGCGCGGTGCCTGTCCATATCTGTGCGATATATCCATCCACACCGGGCAAATCGATCAGCCCGGATTCCGGGCTGACGATCCGCCACTGGGTGTAATTGAGAAGGCTGTGGGTGGGAACATAAAAGCGCACCGGGGTTCCCCTGGTGGTCAAGGCGTATTCCTTCATGGAACCGCAGATTCTATCCAGGGCTCGCCGGTACAGGTATCTCTTGAGTTTGCTGGCTCGGTATTGCGCGTCGCAGCTTTGATCCGGTCTTTGCCAGGGCTCACCGTAGTAGATCTGCCATTCCCGCTGGAAAGCCTCGCTGAATCCAGCATGCGCCCAGAATTCGGGCTCTTCCAGATGAATGGCCTCGACCCCAGCGTCAATCACCTTTCGCAGTCCCTCCTGCAAAAAATCACTGAAGGAAATGGTGGGCACCATATAGGGGACATCCTTGCCATGGAGAATGGGTTTTCCCTTGGCATCCACTTGGGCCTCGTCCCAGTGGGACCGTCCGTCCACCTCACCGTCCAAGTAGCTCTTGTAATTGCCCCACGCCACCCCGGTCATGACATGGAGGACGTAGCCTGCCTCTTTCCACTCCTTCAGTCGTTCAGCCATATGGGGACCTATACCATAGGCCATGACAAAATCCGTCCGAAGATCATATCTGGCTCCATAGGGTGACGCCTCCTGAAATCCGGTCCGTTCCAGGGAACGATCCGTCAGCAACATGGGACTTGCCTCCCTTTCCTCGTCGTCTTTGACTACGCTCAACGTGGATGCCATCCAGCAGATCAGAAGAAGTGTTTGCATATGATATCCGCCTCTCCCTTGCATATACCCCATGGGTGGGCAACAAGCCCCAGGAATCAACTACAAAACGTATTGCGGAATCTTCATCCGTTCCCCATCCTTGAGCGCGGACTGGTGAGCCACGATGCCGGCCACAGTCATATTTAGCGACTGGGCCACATCCACCCAGGGCTTTCGATTTCTCAGAATAGAATCGACAAACTCGCTCATCAGGTGTCCGTGCGATCCTCCGTGTCCCCCGGCTCGCACGCCAGGAGGCAAGGCAGGTTTCCGCGTGTTTACGGCCGAGGTCTCGTCCTTCTGCCCAAAGACCCGTCCGGTTTCGCCCCCTATGGCCGGCAGATCCCAACACACCGCCATGCGCGACATACCCCCTTCGCTGGTTCGAAACAAAGCGATTTCCGATCCGAATGGATTCTCGTAAACATTGTTCTCTGGCTGCAGATGAGGCACGATGCTGGGCATACCCATGCAGGACACCTCGGTAAACCTCTCCCCGGTCACGCCGATATAATATGCGTTCGAATGTGTCGGATACCACTGGGGGGGAAGCCCCTTGCGCCATCCATCCACATCCACGTTGCCCGTCTTCGGGTTATACCCCTCAAGGGGAGTTCCAAAATAGTGGTAATACTCCCCCTCGCTGTAAACTACTTTTCCCAGATCCCCGGCCTTGTACCGATGATGCCAGGCATAGAGATCGTCGTGATAGTAGGAGGTCTCGAAAAGCATATAGTTCAAACCACTCTGACGAACCGTATCAAAGAGTTGCTCCGCTTCTTCGAGCGAACCGAAGACAGCCGGCACCGCGCAGGCAACGTGCTTACCCGCCCGCAATGACGCCATCGCCAGCCTAGCGTGACTCGGGGCGTCCGTCGCGATAAAGACGGCCTCGATCCGATCATCCTTGATCATCTCTTCGCAGGATGGATACATCTTCTCGCAGCCGCAGACCTCGGCCAGGGCTGCGCATCGGTCCGGGATCAGATCCGTGACCGCCACGATCTCCACATTGGGATGGTCCTGAAACCCGAAAGCGGCCCCGAATCGGCACAATCCATATCCGGCAATGCCCACGGGAATCTTCTTGTTGGAAAAAGGTTCCCACGGTCTCTCGTCCATCTCGACAGGCACCGCCTCTTCGAATCCAGGGATGATGTCGCCCTCCGCATCCGCAGGCAATTTCGTCGCTTCCACGCCTGCCACGGAGGTCATATGACTCAAGCCCCACGTGACTCCGGAGACACCCAGGAGTTCGACGAACTCGCGCCGTGATATCTGGGGTAATTGATTCAGGTTCATGTCGTTTCCTCTCCCTCACTTGACTTTCGTGTTTATAGGGGAACACCCTTTTTGATTATCCGCTTCCTAACGGCTCAACTCAACTCGTCTGTCCTTTTTCCCTCTTCCTTGACAAGCCGACATCTTTTCAGTACAAAAGGCGCAATGTACAGGCATTGTTGTTCGCAGCGTTGACTTCAACCTTCACAGAGTGGAATGGAAGAAGACCATGGCATCATTTTTCAAGGGATTTCTGCAAAACCCCAAGCGCGTGGGCGCCATCATGGAGAGTTCCCGTTTCCTGGTGGACAAGATCATGAAACACGTAGAACTGCAAGAGAACGACTGTGTCGTCGAACTGGGCGCCGGGTTGGGTGTAGTCACGGAACGACTCCTAAAGATCCTACCTCAAGGTTCGAAGCTATTGACCTTCGAGCTCAATCCGGACTTTGTCGAAGTGCTCAAGAAGAAGTTCAATGATCCAAGACTGTATATCATCCAGGATGCGGCCCAGAATCTCGCCCACCACCTCAAGGAGCACGGTCGGGACAAGGCAGACATCGTGGTTTCCATCGTACCCTTGAAGCATGTCCAGGCACCGGAGATCCTGGACACGGTCAAGGCGTGTCTGAAAGAGGGTGGACGATATGTGCAGGTCTCCCTGGTGGGCAAAGAGATGCTGGAAGAGAAATTTACCTATGTCTCCGAAGAATGGGTATTCCTGAACATACCCCCGGAAAAGGTCCACTTCTGTCTAAACAAGGGCCCTGTCTCTCCATCCTAATGTCGTATCGATCATGAAGGATCATTCACCAAGCCGTTTGCGCTGGCCCTTTGCCAGGGACACGGGATCTTTCCTCGCTTCGTGGAGCGCATCATGCATTCTGGCCTTCTTGTTCTGGGTATGGACAAGATCGCCTCTGGCGCTTGGATCGATGCTCATGATCGTTCCCATCACGCTACTTCTCTTCTATTTCTTCAGAGATCCTGAAAGAAACATCGAGCCAAAGGACCATCTGGTATTGAGTGCCTGCGACGGCACGGTGATGGAAGTGGAGACCGTGAGGGAAGAAGACCATCTTCAGGGTCAGGCCCTGCGAATCAGTGTTTTCTTGTCCATCTTCAACGTACATGTCCAACGCGCGCCACTTGCCGGACAAGTCCTACAGATCGAGCATCATCCAGGACGATTCCTTTTCGCTTTCAGGCAAAAGGCGGCCCAAGAAAACGACCGAATCGACCTTCTCATGCGTACCTCCCTGGGAGATGTCCTGGTTCAACAGATCGCCGGGGCCTTGGCTCGTCGTTGCGTCTGTTACGCCAGACAAAACCAGAGCTTGGCGATTGGAGAACGTTTTGGTATGATCAGGTTCGGATCCAGGGTAGATCTTTATCTCCCTGAGAACATGAAACCTCTGGTACAAAAAGGAGATCGTGTTCGGGCAGGAATAACTGCCGTGGCGTGTTGCAGTGATGGATAAGAGATACCGTTACCTCATCCCCAATGGAATCACCTTCATCTCCCTGGCATGCGGAATCTGTGCCATCCTGCTCGCCACACGCGGAGAACTTCTTTCCGCGGGAATCCTGGTGATTGCCAGTTACATCCTGGACATGCTGGACGGCGCCTCCGCGAGGAAGCTGGAAGCCGGCTCGGAGTTCGGCCTACAACTGGATTCACTGGTAGATATGGTGAGCCTGGGAACCGCTCCAGCGGTCGTCGCCTTCATACACTTGCAGGACGCCGGGATCTCCGGTTTTTGGGTCTGGCCCTCGGTCTTGACCCTTCCTTTGGCTGGAGCTTTCCGACTGGCCCGCTTCAACCTGCAACCCCCAAAGGAAGCGGGACACATGGACTCCGTGGGATTGCCCATCTCCACCGCGGGCGCGTCCGTAGCCCTGGCCGTACTCACCGACTTGTTCTGGCCCGACCGTTTCATGGCGGAATACGTCTTGGTCCCCCTGCTCTGGCTCATGGCCATTTTCATGGTCAGCAAGATCGCGTTTCCGTCCCTCTACGCCATCCTGGCCGCCCCGAGAAGACGTGTCGTATTGATTCTGCTCTTCGTGTTCACAACCCTCACAATGCCCTTGTTCTACGCGTGGTTCATTTGGACCAACGCCTACGTGGGATTCTCCGTGGCCTTGGCCGGGGCAGGCAGAAAACGACCCAACGCTCGCGCCAGGTTGGGCCTGTAATCCAGCCATGCCAGAAGAACACCGACAAGAGGATCCCGCATGGCGAAGGAGATGACCAAACGAGAACGAGTGGAACGCACTCTGGCGTTTCAGGAGACGGACAGGATACCGATCTACGATCTCTTGCGATGCGACGCGGCCTTCGAACACTTCGCGGGAGAACGTCTTCCTACGCTATCAGAGGATCCTCAGACCGCCAAGACCCTGCATCGAATCGCCTGTAAGGCCGTGGGGAATTTCCTGGATATGACACGGAGCGTGGGATTCGGTCCACTGGCAGAGAAGGACACCACGGACACCTATGGTTTCATGCACCATCATGCTCCTTTTTTGAAGACCTCCTGGATCGTAAAGCGACCGTTCGAGGATGAACAGGGCGCCATGGCGTTCATCGAGAAGTGGACCGATGCTGTCAAGAAAAGAACGAGGGAGATTCAATCGGATCAGGTGCATTTTCGAGAGAAGGTCCACCGAGACTTCCTGGAGCGCAGATCGAACATGTCCGACACCGTGGAGCTTCTGGCAGAGCAAGGGACAGGACTGGACTCCTTGCGTCACGCTCTGGGCATGGAGCTTTTTACCTACGTATATCTCGATTCACCGAATCTCCTGGGTGAGGCCATGGACGCGGAGACAGACCAGAATGTCGCGATATGCCACGCTATCGCCGATCCCAAGCTCTCTCCTGTCGTATTGACCTATGGGGATATCGCATGCAAGGACAGACTTCTCCATTCCCCGGCATTCCTTCGGAAGGAGTTCCTGCCGCGAATCAAGCGGATCCATGATGCCTGGCACGAACACCACATCAAGTGTCTTTTCCACTCCGATGGCAACCTCATGGAGATCATGGACGATCTGATCGAAGCGGAAATCGATGGCCTCAATCCCATCGAGACCGTGGCAGGCATGGACCTCAAAACCCTTCGAGAGGCCTATGGGAACAAGATTTTTCTGGCCGGAGGCATCGACATGAGCCAGCTATTGTCCCGGGGCACGCCGGACCAGGTCAGGGAAGTCTGCCGTCAGGCCATTCGGGACGCCTATCCCGGGTTCTTCATGGGATCCACCACCGAGGCGGACAACAGTTGCAGGTTGGAAAACCTGATCGCCATGCGAGAGGTGGCCCTGGAAACACCCTGAACCTCATGTTTTCTTGCCGCCGCATTCCTCATTTTTCCGATCCTCTTGAATAGGCGCCATCCAAGGGCCAGGAAGCCCTTCGCGCGTCTTTGTAGGGACCGATCCTGTCCATGGCAATGGGCTGAAATCCCAACGAAAAGGCAGGAGAGTTCTTTCGCAATCGCAGCCTTCCATCCTTGCCCACGATGACACCTGGATCCTCATCGATCAGGTTGTTCTCCATCTGAAGCATGGGTTTGGCCTTGCCTTCCATCCCATCCCAGGTTCCATCCCAGTGCACGTTGCGCACAATGACGTTTCCCTCCGGCGCGTAGGGATCCCCGGTGAGCAAGGTTGCCAGGGCAGGATAACGATCGATGAAGGGGGACTCGAACAGAGGAATCCCCAGATGCGTGCGTTTCTCTTCCATCTCCTGGACCCAATCGTCCGTGTGATACTTGGCCCAACCCATGGCCCTGGCATCCACGTGCAGGGAGGGACTGCACTGAAAGAAAAGATTGTTTTCTACCACGTTGTCCCTCCCCCCGCCGATGAACGCCGCTCGGGTCACTCGATAAAAGACATTGTTCCGTAGGATCGTGCCGCAGAACATGTCATCCAGGTACACACCCACGCAGCCGCGTCCCTCGAAGCCGTTGACGTGATGGATGAAATTATTCTGGATGACCGTACCCCTCATGGTCCAGTTCCTTCCGGCGTAGATGGCCCCGGCGTCGTTGGATTCCAGGCACACATCGTGAATCTCATTGAACTCGATGAGATGCTCGTTGCCTCCAAAGAAAATGGCTGTGTGCGGAGCATGATGGATCAGGTTGTGACTGGCCCTAAGACCCACCCCGGAGAGATGTATCCCGCCATGATACATCCGGTACCATCGGCCAAAGTGGTGGATGTGGTTGTTGTCGGCCCAATGCTCCCCAACCTCCAGGGTGCGGACATCCCCGCCGGTGAGGGAAATCCCTCCTTTGGCCATCTGATACAGATCACACCCCACCACGGAACAGCGTGAGCCTGCGGAGACCCGCACGCCCTGCCCGCCGACATTTCGAATCGTACAGCCCACCACGGCACAGTTGGTGCCTTCCTCGATCACGACCGCCGTATCCCGGCTGCCCTCCATCAAAAATCCCTGGAAGGTCACATGGGATGCTCCTTGGACGCGAATGAGATGGGACACCATAGACACCAAGGCCTCTCCCTCTTCGACAGGGGAGGGGGGATAGAAGTACAGAATCCCTGAATCCCTGTCCACATACCATTCCCCGGGTTGGTCGATCTCGCAAAGCGCGTTCAACGCGTAGAACCACTGTCCCTTGCGATAACCATAGTTGTGTTGAGGAGAAACCAGGGTAATGATCCGATTCTCATGATCGATGGACTCCACCTTCATTCGTTCGTCGGACCAGTCCCAGAACCAGTATCCATGCAGCCAAAGATCCCTCTCTTCCTTCCAGCGAAGGGGACGGTCCCCTTCATAGTGAAACCTTCCTCCCCGATCCCCCTTGGTCCCTCGAACGTCCACCGGTTCCATGGCAACCACATCAGCGATCTTCACAAACCCTTCATTGGGCCACCGAGACAAGGTCATGGGCTGATGATTGAAAAAAAGCTCGATTCCTCCCCCGGCAGCCGAACCATACTCCAGAATACCCTGGGCCTTGAGATCCACGCACAAAACCCGTCCGCGAACCGCTTCATCCCATCTTGCCAGGATGGAATCATCACAGACTTCGCTCCAACCCGTCAGGATAGCGCCTCCCACAATGCGCACCTGCTTGCCCTTTTCTGCCCGATACACCACTGGAGAGGTCTCGCTGCCCCCATCTTCAGCACCCAGTTCCAAAGGCTCCTCCAATCGATAGGTGCCTTCCCTCACCTCCACGACCACGCCGGCTTCAGGAATCCTTCCGGCGGATCGAAGAGAACGTATCTCGTCCCGGGCCCTTTGGAGCGTGGCGAAGGGCCCTTGCGTCCTTCCTGCTCTGGCCGATCTGCCCGTGGCCGCGTCGTCCCCATCCTGGGCGACATAGAGATGAAGCGCTTCAGCGCGACATGAACCTGAAACCATGGTACAAGAAAGCGTCATGGCGAGGATCTGCAGGGAAGTCACTAGGTTCATCCGGTCTTCTCCTTGGTTTTATCCTGATCAGGGATTCTCCATTCCAGGCACAAGCGAACACACCAGTACACCGTATAGGCCAAGAAAAGAATAAAACAGGCCCAAAAGAACCTCATATCCAATCGGACGGGATCAGAAAGATTGGCATGAAAGGTCAAAGCATTCATGGCCATAAAGAAGAGGAAGAACGCGATTCCAAAGGGCAACATAAAGGCGGAGAGTTTTTCCCGAGTCTCTTCTCTTCGCTCAGGCGCCAGCCAGTAGGTGCGATTGGGCAGGTTGACCCATCGGACAGGGAACCAAAACATGATCCGATCCATGAAATAAAAGACGCAGAACAGCGAGACTTGGACGCCCAGGCCCAGGCAAAACCCCGTCCATTTGGATCCCCAGCCGTCGGCCAGTCCCCCGGCGCCGAAGTGAATCGCGACACGATCCGGGAGAAACAGGAGAAAGATCAAGGACAGGATCAATTGCAACAGGAAAACGCCTATAAATACCCCGCGCATCCGTATCCCTTCCGAAGTTGTTCCAATGAAAAGGGAGGCTTCCCGGCCAGGTAATGGTTGTTTCCCTGAACTCCCTCCCCTGTCCAATGGATCCTATAGAAACGTTGCTGGTCCATATCGTAGGGCACTCTACCCAACCATGTCACCTCATTGGGCAAAGGATGTCCGATTCCAGCGAGCACAAGCTTGTCCTCAACGGTATCCCGCACCTCGTATTCGATCTCAAACATCCTGCGCGTGTCATTGCTCACCACCAGATCCTGGGCTTGATCTTCCGGTTCCCTGAGGATGAGGCAGAGATGTTGCTGACTCCGGCCAATAACGTGGTAAGCGAGCTTGGCACGAAAATAGTAGTCCACCACCGCGTCGGAAAACTGGGGCCAACCGTCCAGCAGGTTCCACCAAAGGATTCCTGTGCGCCTCCATTTTGCCGAGCGAAATCGTTCGATAAAGAACTTCTTGGCCTCCGCCTGGGTCACCTGGCTGGCAAAAGCGAAGTCCTCCAAGGTGTCAGGCACCATCCCGAACAACGCCCTCACTTGGTTGGCCATGAGCTGTATCCGGAAATCGAAGGCCGTATAGCCAGGCACCGGAGAGGTCCCATGAAGCCTCCATTCTTCATTGTCCCACGGTGGCCAGAGCTTGTCTTTTGAGATGAATTCCCGTATGGATTCAGGGCTTGGACAGCCATGGTACCCGATCTCACTGGCAAAGTGGGCCGTGGACCGAACATAGTACTGCCCCTTGTAATATTCCCTGGGACCCCAAAGATGATCCTCGGGCAGATCGTGTCCAGAAGCTCGATAGGCTCGCTCATCGATATAGGGGGAACTCGGGAGATAGGGACGGTGGGGATCCTCCTGTCTCAACACCTCCGGGAGCACCTTGCGCGTCAGGACGTTCTGGTTGGGATCCCCCAACCCAAACCAGGAGAAGGCCTGATCGCATTCATTGTCCCCGGCCCACAGGATTAGACTGGGATGCTTCCTGAGACGGCGAATGGTCCTCTGTGCCTCCTCGGCCAGCCTGTTGGCAAAGGTTTCATCCTGAGGATAGACCGCGCAAGCCATGGCGAAATCTTGCCACACCATGAGTCCCTTCTCATCGCACAGATCGAAGAAACGATCGCTCTCATACACATTGCCACCCCAGCATCGAAGCATATTGCAATGAGCGTTCACAGCCAATTCGATGGCCTTGTCCACGCGTTCCTCGTCCCGGGAATGGTAGGCGTCCAGCGGCACCCAATTGCTTCCCTTGCAGAAGATTTTGACCCCATTGATTCGAAACTGGAATTCGCCAGATCCCTCCCGGTCCGTAAGACTGGTTCGATCCAGGGACACGGTCCTGATCCCTGTCCTGAATTCCAAGGCGTCCACTTCCTGTCCGTTTCTCAGCAAGGAGGCCCGGCACTCGTACAAGGAAGGCTCTCCATACCCATTGGGCCACCATAGAACAGGATTCAAAACATCCAAGCGAAGCTTGCCCGCCGAGAATCGGAGCACATCCCTGGTTCGAACATGAGATGTACCGCAATGCCCTTCCAGCGCCACCTCCCAGAGGTCTTGTCCCCAGTTATTCACAGCGACACCGTAATGAAGAAGCATCTGGGCACGGTCCCCACTCTGGGACAGGCTCAGGGTCTCCAAGAAGAGAGAACTCAACCTGTTTTCCGGGAGAAAATCGATGTGCGCGGGACGCCACAACCCGGAAGACAAGGCCCTGGGCATGATGTCCCACCCATACATATGAGGGGCCTTGCGGACATACAAGGACTCATATTGGATCCCCCCGGCGGCCACATACGCAGGATAGTCAACGCTCTGGGCCTGGAGAAGGGCGGGACGCACATGAATGAAGATCTCGTTTTCCCCGCGAAGCAGATCCGTCACGTCGAAACGATGCTCCACGAGCATGTTGTCCGTTTCCCCCAACAGGGTTCCATTGAGAAACACCTCCCCATAGCAATCGAGTCCCTCCAGCACAAGACTGGCCCTGTGACCTTCAGGAACACGACATGGAAAGCGCCTTCCCCACCAGACATGGGCCTTTTCATAGACAAAGAGGGAAACGATGTTCATGCCGCAAAATGGATCTTCGATCCGTCCATTTCTCTGCAAATCGAGCTCGAAGTTTCCTGGAACCCTGGCTTCGAGAATGCTCCATCCAGTTTCCTTCAATTCGTCCAGATTCGAAGGAAAAGGCTCTGTCGGTTCGAGGGCATAGGCCATTTCCCATACCCCGTTCAAGTCCACCGGGAAGGGCCGCAAAGGCGCGTTCACTCCATCCTCCTCATGGTGTCCTGTGCCAAAATTCTCCGAGGTTCATATCCTGCTTCGGTTCCGGGTGTTTTCGCCCCGTGAAGCTGTCCCCATCAAAAACCCCATCCGCCGGCTCAGACCTTGTGCTTCGGTTCCATGGCGTGTCTGGTTTGGCCCATCCCACGTGTAGGATGGACCCAGGCAAATTCAGGACATTCATCCAGCTACAGTCTGATTGAGTCCGTTCAAAATGTCCACCATTCCCTTCGTGTCCTGTTTGCAGTAGGCGAGCAATTCCTTCTGAATACGCTTGCGTTGCGCGGCCGTCTTCGCACTCATGAGTTCGTAGAACGCCTGTGACGCCTGCATGCCCTGCGAGACTGCCAACTGCGCATACGCATCCACGCCCATCATCGCGGGAAGGATCGCTTTTTGAGAACAACTCCCATGCTGGCCTGGATGATGGTACCAAAACTTCCTGAAGGGAATGATAAGATCGTCCATTCTATCGAGTATCCCCTTCAGCCAGGGGGCATCTTTCGGGAACGCCTCGGCCAGTCCTTCGATGATCTTTCGCTCAAAAGTCGCGTTGAAGGCCAGGACTGTTCCCTTGCTGCCGATCTTCTTCAACGCCTTGACCAGGGCCGGCCGTGGATCTCCCGCGCCGTCCGCCAGGAATTCCACATGGATCGCGTTGGCACCCTTCTTGGGGATCGTGTGGAGGGAAAACTGGAAAGGAACCTGCTGGTAGGGGCATGTGCCGTCAAACATGGGAACCGCAGGAAAGATGGTTTCAAAGTCCAGCATGTGGAGGGGATACCTTAGACCCGCGAGCCATTCCTCCAGCTCTTCTTGGGCGACGTAGGGTTCGCCGTCGCGAAGAGCCTGTCGTTGAACCTGCTGGGGGATTGTCAGGGTAACATCTTCTGGAAGCTCGGCAATCCACTGGTGTCCGTCAAGCAGAAGCTCCCATGCCTTGGCTTTGCCTCGGTAGAGCTGGATCAGATCCTGTTCTCCGAGTTCCTTCGAGCATACTGGACAACCCAGGGGATCCTGGCAGTCCTTACCCAGTTCCACAGAAGGGGGCCGGCGTCCATCCACGATGGCCAAGAGCCTTGGAAGCTGTTCCCGTACAACAGGAAGCCACTCAGATGCCTCGGCCGTGATGTCCTTCATCATGAGCATCTGACCAGGATCAATCTCCCCCTTCCTGGTGTATTCCCCGTTGAGATGCATTAAATGAGTCTTGCGAATCTTAAGGCCACATCCCTGCAGAATATGCTGCTGAAACGCAACATCGAGAGGATGCTCATCGGCCTTCACGGAGGTCGTCCCCTTCACCTCTATCAGATCCCATTTCCCGCGGCCCACTGGCAGAAGGATGTCGGTCCGACAGATGGCACGGCCATGCTCGAATGCCCCCTCGAAGAGTGTCTTGCGATCCTTAACAAGGTTCTGCGTTTCTCTGATAGCCGCATTCCACTCCGCGTCCTCGTCCAGGTCGACGCCATCGGGATACAGTCTCTTGGCCCATTGGCCCACACATTTCCCCTCCTCCAATCGGAAACGCTCCTCGTTTGTCTGTTCAGGCAACGACTCAGCCTCATTGAATTGAAACCATAGACATCGAGGACACGCAAGGCCATTGTTGAAGTCTGATTTGTTCAAAGAAGCCCTATCCCTTGTCATGTCAAGATGGATCAAGCGCCTTGTCGAGTGTTCTCCCACAGGTCTGATAGCATCCTTCATGTCTACCCAACCCAGATACCCCACAACTTACGGTTCAGGGAACCCATCGGGATGGCTGAAATCGGGCAGCAAGTCCTCAATAAACGTGTCGTCAAGGAAAGGCTTGAGATCCCTTACTTCCATCTCGCTCATGAGTGCAGCACCCATACCAGCAAACAATTCCGCCTGACGTCGGCGAAGCCGCGTCCACCGCACATCATCGTGATGGTCCTTAATACGCAGGGTATGGACTTCGATGTGCGGCCGCGCCTCTCTCTCCGATGCCATCTTGCGCCAACAGGCATAATCTCTTTCCCAGAGAGACTCGACCCGGTCAACGCGTCCCTCTCTTTGTTCCATGGCACCGGGGGCCCATTCGAGATCATAGTGGACGACATGGCGGCAGTATCTATGGAGATCTATGCCCTCCCTGCACATTGTCGACTGAACCAAGAGGACTTCGGGGGTAGCAGGAGTATTGAAGAGCAATTGGAGTGCCCATTTCTGTCTCTCAGAGCGACCTCCGTAAATTGACTGGCACCAAGACAATTCCTCGCTTGTAAGACGGTGGATCTCGGTCAGATTATCTCTGATTCGGTCCCACGTGTCGTCAT
>Ga0114946_10000203_pt1 | contig 36827 bp, 27 predicted proteins | sample WalLakDeSediment_FD_88676 | JGI IMG/M metagenome (GOLD analysis project Ga0114946, IMG submission 88676) | Lake sediment microbial communities from Walker lake, Nevada to study Microbial Dark Matter (Phase II) - Walker Lake 11/02/13 Deep Sediment | ecosystem: Environmental > Aquatic >... | reverse complement strand
GATGCTGCGCATGTCATCGGGATTTTGGGGGACTCGGATTTGGCGGGTACATTCCTGCTTGAGAGAACGCATGAAGCGTTCGAGAACGGCGATGCTGCCGTATTGGCCGACGGCACCGAATCGCTGATGAATATCTCTGAGTTTCTCGGCACCCCAGGTCATGAAGAGGGGGGCGGAGAATTGAGAGCCCTGAGGATATCACAACATTCGTAATTTGTGTGGCTTAGAGGATAGGGTGGGAACCACCGAGATTCGCTGGACCCCTACAGTACGCCATGCTCCTCAGCGGCCTGACGTCCGGGCCGATAATCGCTGGCATCGTCCGCATTTTGACCACGATCCGCCGGACGATGCAATCGCCCTCCCGCGATCAGCCCCCGCTCCTCGATGGCGCACGCCAGGACCGGTACGGTGAACCAGGTCACGATGGCCAGGGTCATGCCGCCGACGACGGGCAGGGTCATCGGGAGGAGTAGCTCGGAACCGCGGCCGGTTGACGTCAACACCGGCAGGAGCGCCAGCAGGGTGGTGGCCGAGGTCATCAGGCAGGGCCGGATGCGGCGCCGGCCGGCCTCGATCACGCTGGCGCGGATTTCGTCGCGGGTCGTGGGTCTGTCCGCCTCGAAGCGCTGGCGGATGTAGGTGGCCATGACTACGCCGTCGTCTACGGCGATGCCGAAGAGCGCCAGAAAGCCGACCCAGACCGCGACGCTGAGATTGATCGCCTGCAGGTTGAACAGGTCCCGCAGGTTGACCCCGAAGACCGCCACATTCAGAAACCAATCCTGTCCGTAGAGATAGAGCATGACAAACCCGCCGGCCCAGGCCACGGCGATGCCGCTGAAGACGACGGCGGTGGAGGCGACGGTCTTGAACTGGAAGTACAGGATCAGGAAGATGATGCCGAGCGCCAGCGGCAGGACGACGCGCAAGGTGGCCATGGCGCGCAACTGGTGCTCGTAGGAGCCCGCGAAGCGCCAGCTCACGCCGGGCGGGACCACCAGCTCGCCCCCGTCGATCATCGCCGCAAGGTAGGCCTGCGCACCCTCGACCACGTCCACCTCGGCCATGCCGGGAGACCCACCGAAGGTGATGTAGGCGGTCAGGAACGTATCTTCGCTGCGAATCATCTGCGGGCCGCGTGCGTAGCGCACATCCGTGACGTCACCGAGGGGGATCTGGGCGCCATCCGTGGCCGCCACCAGGATCCGTTCGAGCGATTCGATATCGCCGCGCAGCTCCCGCGGATAGCGGACACGTACGGGATAGCGCTCGCGCCCCTCGACCGTCGTGGTCACCGGCATGCCGCCGACGGCGGCGGCAATTGTTTGCTGCACATCGAGCACGTTGAGGCCATAGCGGGCCACCGCGTCGCGGTCGATGGCAATTTCCAGATACGGCTTGCCCACCACGCGTTCGGCATTGACGGTGTCCGCGCGGATGCCCGGCGCCTGCCGCAGATGGCGTTCGAGCTCGACCGCCATACGGTCCAGCGTTTCGAGGTCGGGCGCGCGCAGCTTGACGCCCATCGGCGCCCGCATGCCGGTTTGCAACATCACCAGGCGGGTTTCGATGGGCTGCAGTTTCGGGGCCGAGGTTGTGCCCGTGAGATGCGCGGCCTTGACGATTTCGTCCCAGATGTCGTCCGGCCTGCGGATATGGTCGCGCCATTGCCGGTATGGCCGGCCGCGCCGGTCGGGGATTAGCTCGCCATCGGCGTCCCGGACAAATTCACCCGCCTGGCGGTCGTAACAGAAGCGGATGCGGCGGCCGGCATCGTTGAGCTTGTATTCCGGCTTGTAATGGATGACCGTTTCGATCATCGACACGGGTGCCGGATCGAGCGCGCTCTCCGCGCGGCCCAGCTTGCCGACGACCAGCTCCACCTCAGGCACCGCGGCCATGGCCAGATCCTGGTATTGCATCACATCGAGCACTTCGCCGAGGGAAGCATGCGGCATGGTGGTGGGCATCCAGAGAAACGAGCCTTCGTCCAGGGGCGGCATGAATTCGCGTCCGAGGCCGGGAAACTCATGGACGGCCCATCCCCACAAGCGCCGGTGCTGAATCCATTCCGGATTGCCGCCTACCCGTTCCACCGCGGCGGGAATGATGCCGAACATCCGGTCGAAGCCCAACCACACGCTGCCCCCCAAGAGCAGGATAAAGGCCGGCAACGTCAGAAACAGCGCCTTGTGTGCCAGCGCCCAGCCCAGGATCCGGCGATAGGCCCGCATCAGCAGGAAGAACGCCCCCATCAAGCCGCTGATCAGCCCACCGGTGAAGATAAGATTGCGCGTCACCCCGCGCGCGGGGCCTAACGGCTCCCAGATGTGCGCCAGCGTCCAGATCACGACCAGCACGAGGAACAGCGACGCCAGCCGGGGCAGCGCGCGTTTCACGCGGCCCGAGGACGCGCGCGCGGGCCGGATGAGATGCATCATGGCTGGGACGATCATCAGCGCGATGGCCACCGAGCTGAACAGGACAAACGTCCAGGTGTAGGCCAGGGGGGTGAACATCTTGCCCTCGGCCCCGGACATCGTGAACACGGGCAGAAAGCCGATCACCGTGGTGGCAACGGCTGTCAGCACGGCCGAGCCCACTTCCGACGCCCCGCGGAAGATCACCTCGCGGCGCGGTTCGTCCGGCGCGGCAGCCAGGAGATGCTTGTGAATATTCTCGGACAGGATGATGCCCATGTCGGCAATGATTCCGATCGAAATGGCGATGCCGGCCAGGGACACCAGGTTGCTCTCCACCCCGAAGATTCGCATCAGAATGAAACAGATCAGAATGGCCAGCGGGAGCATGCTGCTGACGATGAACGCGATGGGCAGATTGAGCACCATGATCAACACGACGGCGACCACGACGAGGATTTCCTCGATCAGCGCGTCGTTGAGCGTCGCGAGCGTCTCATAGATCAGGCCGGTGCGGTCATAGAACGCGACGATGTCGAGTTGACTCAGCGTAACGCCGTCCGGCCAGGCGGCGCGCGGATGCGCGCGCAACCAGGCCAGCCAGGTCTCCTGATCCAGCTCCGCGCCGTCGAACGCGTCGATGCCCTGTTCGGCGGCAAAGGCCGCCAGCGTGGCATGATCGGTGCGGTCCCAGTCCACCACCGCGCGCGCGGGGAGCCCGGGCCGGATCTCATCGATCCGGGCCTTAATGTTATGGATCGCTTCGAGCGGGTTATAGCCCTCTCGCACGACGACTACGCCGCCGACGGCCTCGGCGCCCATCTTGGTCAACGCGCCACGCCGCTGGGCCGGGCCCAGGGTGACCGTGGCCACATCGCGGACGCGGATCGGCAGGTGGTCCGGGCCGGCGCGGACGGCGGCCTGTTCGATGTCAGCCAGGTTGCGAATGAAACCCAAACCCCGCACGATGTACTCGACCCGGTTGATCTCGGTCACCCGTGCGCCGATGTCGAGATTGCTCTTGCGCACGGCCTCGACCACCTGGCCGAGGGTGACGTCATGCGCGCGCAAGGCATCGGGATTGACGTCCACCTGGTACTCGCGCACGAATCCGCCGATCGAGGCAACTTCGCTGATGCCCCCAGCGGCCTGCAGCGCATACCGTACGGTCCAGTCCTGCACGCTGCGCAGCTCGTGCAGATCCCATCCGCCGGTGACGTTGCCATCCGGGTCACGCCCTTCCAGCGTGTACCAGAAGATCTGCCCCAACGCCGTGGCATCGGGCCCCAGCGCCGGCTGGGCGTCGACCGGCAGCAGTCCGGCGGGCAGGCTGTTGAGTTTCTCAATGATGCGGGCGCGCGACCAGTAGAACTCGATGTCCTCGTCGAATATCATGAAGATGAGCGAGGCGCCGAACATCGAGGTGCTGCGGACTTCCTGGACACCGGGGACACCCAGCAGCGAGACCGTCAGCGGATAGGTCACCTGGTCCTCGACATCCTGGGGCGAGCGGCCTGACCACTCCGTGAATACGATCTGCTGGTTCTCGCCGAGATTCGGAATCGCGTCCACCGGGACAGGATTGCGAGGGAATCCACCCAGATCCCAATCGAACGGCGCGACTGCCAACCCCCACAGGACGATTCCCGCCAGCAGCAGCAGGACGACCAGCTTCTGTTCGAGAAAGAATCGGATAAAGCGATCCAGCATCGGTCATTCCTTCGCTTCGGGAACCGATTCGAACACAACGCCCTGCCGGCGCTGTTCTTGAATGATGGCGTCGGCGCGTTCGCGCAGCGCGCCGAAACACCCGGGGCAGCAGACATAGAGGCGTTGACCGTCGTGATCGTGGTAGAAGTCGCGGTTGATGGCGCCGCCCATGACCGGGCAGTGCGTCTGGAGCCGGTACGGCGTGATCCCATCGGCCTTCATCGCTTCCAGATAGGGGTCCGGATCGTCGAGCACGGCCTGATCGCAACCGGGGCAGCAGACGTAAACGCGATAGCCTTGAACATCAGCATAGAAGTCGCGGTTGATGGCGCCGCCCATGACCGGGCAGTGCGTCTGCAGGCGCGGCGCGTCCGTGTCATCGGCCCGGACAACATGGTCGGTGTGATCGTGTGCAGCGCGATCAGCGTGATCGTGATCGGCGTGCGCGGCGTGATGGTGATCGGGCGCATGGGCGGGCGGCGCCTCGCCAGCCGGCGCCATCATGCTGGGGCGACCGCGTAGCTGCAGCTCGCTATCGATCTTGAACTGGCCGTTGACGACGACCAGGTCCCCCTCTTCCAAGCCTTTGCTGACGACATAGAACTCACCAGCGCGCGGGCCGAGTACAACGTGGCGCGGCTCGAACGTCGGGTGATCCTCGTCGCGCACGCGCACATACACCAGGGCCCGTTTGCCTGTGATCAACGGCGCGGTGACGGGGATGACGAGGGGCGGTGCGTCATTCTCATCTGCGTAAGCGCCGATCACCGCCTGAACCGTGGCGGAGGCGAGCATGTCGGGTTTAAGCCGGCCGTCCGCGTTGTCGGCATCGACCCGCGCACGCACGGTGCGTGAGCGGTCATTGACGACGGGGTCCATGAAGACGATCTCCCCTTTGTATGTGTCCCCCGGATAGGCTGCCACGCCGAACTGGACGGGCTGCCCGACTGCCAGCCACGGCAGGTCGCGTTCGTAGGCTTCCAAGTTGACCCAGACGCGTGAGAGGTCCGCGATACGGGTTAGGCGTCCGCCCTCGCCCAGCAAGTCGCCCTCGCGCACGACCATCGGCAACGCCACGCCCGCCACCGGACTCTCGACGCGGAACGTGCGCGGCGCCTCACCGCTGGCGAGCACCTCGTCGATCTGGGCCGCGCTCACGCCCCGGCGGGTCAATCGGGCGTGGGCGGCTTCCAGCACCGCATCCCCGCCCCCTCCGCCACCCGTCCGGGCCACGAGCAGTTCGCGAAAGGCCGTCACCACGGCCGGACTGTAGAGTTCCGCCAGCACGTCGCCTTGGGCGACCGGTTGCCAGGGTGTGTTGATAACCAGACGCTCCACATAACCTTCGGTGCGGGCGACGACGTCAACCAGCCGGCTTTCATCGTAGCCGACCTTGCCGGACAGTCTGACGTCGAGCTCGACCGACCGCCGTTCGACCGGCCAGGTGCGGATGTCCATCAGCGCCGCCGCGCGGGAGCTGAGGCGCAGGCGCGGCACATCGCGCTCATCGCCATCGTCGTCATCATCATCCGGCAACGGGATCAGATCCATGAAGCAGATCGGACACTTGTCATCCGGGTCGGGCGAGCGCACCTGCGGGTGCATGGAGCAGTAATACATCTGCGTCTTGGCTAGGGGGGCATCGGCGGCGTCGGCTTCAGCCGCGTCGTGGTGTCCGCCGCCGCGCCACAGGGCGCCGGCGGCGAAGGCCGCGGCGAGCGCCGCCGCGTAGACGAGCAGGCGCGACCGCGGTGAGCGGTTCATGGTCATGGCTGGTTCTCCCTGTTGTCTGGTTGATCGGACCGATCGGACGGATCCGACGGATCGGACCGATCATCACGATCAGCCGGATCGAAGCCGACGCAGCAGCCTATGTCGGCGATGGCGATTTCGCGGTCGGCCGCTGCCCGCTCGGCCTGCAACTGGAATTCGAGCAGGGTGCGCTGGGCGTCGATGAGGGTCATGAATTCGGCGGAGCCATCGGCATAGGCCTGGCGGGCGACGTCCAGCGCCTGTTGTGCTTTGGGGAGCAGGGCGTTTGTAAACAGCTCGAGCCGGCGTTCGGCATCGTGGAACTGGAAGACGGCCATGCTCAGCTCGGTGCGCAGGCGGTTGCGCAGCGCATCGCGTTCCTGCGCGGCGGCTTCCAGCGTGGCGTCGGCCTCCCGAACGCCGGCGCGAACGCGGCCACGCCAGACCGGCAGCGTCAGGCCGGCCATCAGGCCGATCTCGGTTTCGTCGCCCCGCCCGTCCATGCCCGGCATGACCATCCCACCGGCGCCCAGCAGGACGTCCGGGAGTCCGTTGCGGTGGGCCAGCGCCGCCCGGTGACGCGCCGCCTCAATACGGGCATCGGCGGCCTGAAGGTCCGGGTTCAAATCCGCCAGCATGTCCGCCAGCACCGCTTCATCGACGATCATGGGGCCGAAGGGCTCGACACGCGGCCACGGGAGCGGCTCGCCGACCGGGCGATTCAGCAGGGCGACCAGTCCGGCCGACTGGACCCGGCGCTGATCGTTTAGGGAGGCCAGGCGGTCGGCCAGGCGGGCCTTTTCGATCTGGACCTTAATCAGATCGGCGAAGGGTGCCGCGCCGGCGCGGTAGCGCGCCTCGATGGCCTGCTCCAAGTCAGCCAGCAGCCGGACATTCGCGTCGGTTACCGCCGTGGCGCGCCCCAGGTAATGATAGTTGTAAAAGGCCGTTGCCAGATTGTCGAGCAGCATGAACCGTTCGGCCTCGAAACTATACCAGGCGGCCCAAGCCTCCGCCACGGCCGCGTCCTCGCGCAGACCGCGTTTACCGAACGCCGGCAACATCTGCGTCAGAATGACCTGATAGCGGGTATCCATCTGATTCAAGAAGTACTCGAAGGAGAGTGTTGGATCGTTCAGCGCCCGGGCCTGGGGAATCCGTTCGATCGCCGCCACGGCACGCTCGAATGCCGCCCGGACATGGGGGTTATGCGCCAGGGCATACTGGAAATAGGCGTCGAAGATTGCATCGCCGTCGAGGGCGGGTGCATCGACCGTCGAATCCGTCGCCGTCCGGGGGGGCGACGCGACGTTCCGGGCCATGGCGCGCAGATCCTTCTCCGGGACCGAGAGGCAACCCGCCAGGAATAATCCGCCGACAAGCCAGAGGATCACCCGAATGACCCCGACCGACCGCAAGACGGAGTCTGCCTTTCCGTTGGAGACCGTCGGGAACCTCTTCTTGTTTTGCACAAACATCGCCGTCTCACCGTTTCGATTCATGCGTCTGCGCCGCCGCCTCACGTCAAATCAGCCCCGACAGGTTGTGTCACCGATAACGCTATTAATAATATATCAAATCATCACATTGAGCCAGCACAATCGGATCAGTGATGGCCGCCTCAGGGAATGGCCGCCGCCAGATACAGCGCCAGACGCGCCAGATTCCGCATGGCGTTAACATCGGACGAACGCCCGCTCCCGCTGCCCGATCACGGTCGACCGACTCCTGTGACCGGCCAAAAGTATTCCCTACCTATCGGTCAAAACTTTTCCCCGGCTAAAACGCAGAATTCAGCAGCGTAGAGCCGATTCAAGGCCATCCGGTTGATTCTGGAGTGAGGTGTTGTTCTTGGGGAAGTATATGTCTAGGACTTAAAGCATTGAGGCAATCTCTATATTCATGGAGGCATATGATCCAGAAAAAGTCATGGACAACAGACCCGGCACATGCGATCGGTCAGAACTTTTCCCCAGATACGCCCAAGGAAGGGATTTTTGGGCCGGGTCCAGAGATGGAAACCAAATGAGTACACTGAGTCCTCCCAGACAGAACAAGGAGGACCAAGAAATGGAGAGATGGGTAACCGGACAAGCCACATATTAATTCCTCGGTATGTCCTCTTGATTCCCTCGAACCGTGGTAGACTATTCCATCATGGGGTTTCACCTGGGTCGAAAAGATGAGAGAAAGGTAACGATATTGGCCCTGCTGAAACTGGGGGGTTTGGGATATATGTCCGCGTCTCTCTTCGCAATGATCGGCGACAAGACCGCATTTGGGATATGGATCATCATGGGAATCCTTTTTGGACTTGCGATGATCGAGTGGATTCTGAGTTGCCATTTCTTGTCTTTGGGGATTGAGTGGGTTGCCTCTGACCGTGACAAGATCCATGAGGAGGAGGGTTGTTATGAAATGGTGCAAAAGATGTGCTGAGATCTTGAGGATGAGCTTGGTGGTCGCGGCAGGACTATTGGTCTGGACTTTCACGACAGAAATGGCAGCCAGTTCTACCCCAACACCTACACCGATTTTGACCCCGGGTGAGATTACGGTATGGGGATCTCAATATTTCGACAACAGCGAGTATGGTTCGGGAAGCTTTCAGGCGATCTCGGGGGGTTGGTCTCACAGTCTGGCATTAAATTATCAATGGATAATGGCCCTTCCATTCGGCCCTCCTTTCCGAGGAGGACCATCATATGTGACATTTCTATTGTGCGGGCCATGTGACATTATCATTGTGCGACGACAGTTCTTCAGTGGAAGGCTTGACGTCCTTGAAACTGATACCCTATGCTCTATGCCCTTGGGCATTTGCCTATAAAAAAGGAGTATTGGGAATGAGGCAAGCCGTCATCGTCAGTGCCGTGCGGACGCCCCTCGGCAACTTCAATGGAACGCTCAGCGGCATCGGGGCCACCCAGCTCGGCGCCATCGTCATCGAGGAGGCGGTCCGCCGGGCCGGGATCGATCCGTCCGCGGTCAATGAGGTCATCCTGGGACAGGTTCTGCCTTGCGGTTACGGCCAGAATCCGGCCAAACAGGCAGCAGTCCTGGCCCGGATGCCCTGGGAAGTGGAGGCCATCACTGTGAACAAGGTCTGTGGTTCAGCCCTAAAGGCCGTCATGCTGGCCTCGCAGGCCGTCCAGGTCGGGGATGCCGATGTGGTGGTGGCCGGCGGCATGGAGAACATGAGCGCCGCGCCCTACTACCTTGAGAGGGCGCGCTTCGGTTACCGCATGGGGCCGGGCACCCTGCAGGACCACATGGTTCACGACGGGCTATGGGACATCGTCAACGATTTTCACATGGGAATCTCCAATGACCTCTGCTCGGAGAAGTACAATGTCAGTCGCGAGGACCAGGACCGATATGCGGCCGAATCCTATCGCCGGGCCATGGCGGCCATCCAGGGCGGGAGATTCGCCGAAGAAATCGTGCCGGTGACCATCCCCCAGCGCAAGGGCGCGCCCGTCGTTTTCAAACAGGACGAGTGTCCGCGTGAGACGAGCTATGAAACCCTGGCAAGGATGGCGCCGGCGTTCCAGAAGAACGGCTTCGCCACCGCGGGGAACGCCTCGGCGATCGGCGACGGCGCTGCCGCCGTGGTGGTCATGGCCGAGGAACGGGCCAAAGCGCTCGGATGTGAGATCATGGCTGGCATCGGCGCCCAGGCCTCTGCTGGGCTCGACATGAAATACGTGCTGGTGGCGCCGATCCTGGCCGTCCCCAAGTGTTTGAAGAAACAAGGCCTTGGAATTCAGGACGTAGACTTGTTTGAGATTAACGAGGCCTTCAGCGGCTCGACGGTGGCCGTTCTGCGAGAGCTGAATCTGGACTCCGCCAAGGTCAACGTGAACGGGGGCAGCGTGGCCCTGGGGCATCCCATCGGTACCAGCGGCTGTCGGGTGCTGGTGACCCTGCTTCACGAGATGATCCGGCAGAACCATAAGACTGGCGTGGTTTCGTTGTGTCTGGGTGGAGGGGAGGCGGTGGCGATGGTGGTGAGAAGGTAGGGGTCCGGACTTTGGGGTTCAGGCGAGCTAACCTGAGAGTCGCCTGGGCGATGCAATCGTTGCCCCTTTGAATCCCTGTGACTCCCGGAAACTTGGACTCCTTTTCTCTTGAAACCAAAATGCTTTAGACTTAAAACAACATGCAGGAGAATTGTGAGAATGGAAGTTGACCGGAGGATTCATGCTCAAAGGCAAAACACCCCCGCGCATGACAATCGGCGCCAAGATCAAGAAGGTGCGGCTGGAGAAGAATTTTACGCTAGACCGAATCGCCAATGAAACCGGCTTTTCCATCGCCTATCTCAAGGAGGTCGAAGCCGGCAAGGCCATCCCTGCGGTCGGCGCCATCCTTCAGATCGCCCGGGCGATCGAGATCGACTCCGCCTCGCTCCTGAAGGAACCCGAGTCCACCCTGGAAAAGCGCATCCAGGCCCACACCAAGCGTACGGAGAACTATGCATACACCACCCTCACCCCTGCCGCCGAAAACAAACACCTCAAAGCTTTCCGGGTGGTGATCGCAGCCCAGCAGGAACACAAGGGCGTCGATTACCATCACGAGGGCGAGGAGTTCGACTATGTTCTGTCGGGCAAGGTCCAGGTGACGGTCGGAGACCATGTCAACACGTTATCGGCCGGGGACAGCCTGCATTTTAACTCGGGCATCCCGCATAAGTTGAGGAGCATCAGCGATGAGCGCGCCGAACTGCTGGTGGTCATATACACACCCTAGACGGGGATAGACGAATGTCTTTCCATCTCACCGAAGAACAGCAGATGATCCAGTCCATGGTGCGGGACCTGGCTCGCGAGGAGTTTGCTCCGCGGGCCATGGAGCGCGACCAGAAGAAGATCTTCCCGGCGGACAACCTCAAGAAACTGGCCGAGCTGGGTCTCATGGGAATGATGGTGCCGCCGGAGTATGGCGGTTCCGGGGCCGACACTGTCAGCTACCTGCTGGCGCTGGCGGAAGTGGCCTATGCCTGTGCGTCTACTGCGGTGGTGATGTCGGTGCACAACTCGATCGTCTGCGAAAGCGTTCTCAAGTACGGCACGGAGAAGCAGAAGATGAAGTTCCTCAAGCGCCTGGCCGCCGGGGAGATCATCGGCGCCTTCTCGCTGACCGAGCCCAATGCCGGATCGGACCCGGCCCGGCAGACCACCCGGGCCGTACGTGACGGCAACAGCTACATCCTAAACGGCACCAAGCGTTTTACCACCACGGGCAAGAACGCGGGTTTGATCATCGTGACGGTTAAGACCAATGAGACCAAGGCTCACCGTGGCATCAGTGCGTTTCTGGTGGAACAGGGGTCCAAAGGGCTTAGGCTCGGCCCCTTGGAGGACAAGATGGGCCTGAGAGCCTCCGATACCTGCGATTTGATCCTGGAAGACTGTCGCGTTCCTGCCGAGCAGCTGCTGGGAAACGAGGGGGATGGGTTCCTGATCGCCATGACCGGCTTAGACTGCGGCCGAATCGGCATTGCCGCCCAGTCGGTGGGGGTGGCTCAGGCCGCTCTGGATGCGGCCGTTGGCTACACGAATGAGCGTGAGCAGTTCGGTCAGAAGATCTCCAAGTTCCAGGGCGTTCGCTGGAAGATCGCCGACATGGCAACCGAGATCGAAGCTGCGCGCCTGCTGATGCTCTCCGCCGCCCAGCTTAAGGACCACGGCGAGAACTATACACTGCAGGCTTCCATGGCCAAGCTGTATGCCTCCGAGATGGTCAACCGCATCACGGCCGAGGCCGTTCAGCTTCACGGCGGCTACGGTTTCATCAAGGAGTACGCCGTGGAGCGTTACTATCGGGATGCGCGCGTGTTCACCATCTACGAAGGGACTTCGGAAATCCAGCGGATTGTGATATCGAATCATATCCTGAAGGACCGGCGCAATCCGTGAGCTGAAAGCGGGGCACTGTAGTGGTCCAGCGAGTTTCGGTGGTAAACTTTCAGTGAACCTGTACCTGTCGCTCGCCAAAACTAAATCGTCGCCTTTTACCTTGACAGGATAGCACGTCACAAACAAAACTTGACATCATGACATTAAGATTTACCAAATGGCTCCGTCGCGCACGCGTAATGTTTCGTGTGTGTGTCGCGTCATCTGAGTAGTATAGGGGGCCAGGGAATTTCGTAATGAAAAAGGTGTGTAGATTGAGGAGTTGAATAAGGCATCAACGGCATGTTGCGTGACCCCTTAGAGGATAGGGTGGGATACACCGAGATTCGCTGGACCCCTACAGACAGGTAGGTTTGTTCAGGAAAAAGGGTGAAAGAACCTGCTGAACGAGGACTGATTCTCCGGTTGCAGCCCGAAATAGCCTTCTTTCACGCTCTTGATCTCTTCTACCGCGTAAAACGCGTGAGGGTTATGACAGTTTATGAGGGAAATGACCCTGGAAATGTCTTCTCTTCGAATGATGGTAAAGATGATCTTGACTGGACCCTTGATGCCCATTCCATCCACGGTGGTTACCCCGAATCGATGATCGCTCAAGGAACGAACGAGCTCATCGGAGTTCTTCTGGGGAACGATTCGAACGAGCAGGTTTCCGATGGATAGTTTTTCCTCCACAAGGATTCCGATGTAGTTTCCCATGCTGAATCCCGCTCCATATGCGATATAGCAGAGCGGATTGTAGAGATGTTTCATGATCTGAGCGATGGCGAGCAGCCAGAGGATCACCTCCAAGAAACCGAAGATCGAGGAGGAACATTTGAACCCTTTGGAAGCAAAGAGCAGCCGTAGGGTTCCTACGGTTTGCGCGACGATCCTCGCGAAAAAGATCAACAAGGGAAGAAGCACCCAGCTCCACCACACAGAATCCATGAATCCAGGATGGGTCGTCATGTGTAACCTCCTGAACGATCCCTGGTCGAAGGTGGGAAGGTTTACGTCAAAATAAACACGCCTGCTTCTGATTCATATGGTTACCAGGAGCAGGCGTGTTGTCGTTGCAGTGAAATGAGAAGCGGTGAAAAGAATTAGAACCTGTCGCGGCCGCGTCCGCCGCCATAACCACCACCGCCGCGTCCGCCGCCAAAGCCGCCGCCGCGTCCGCCGCCACCACGGTCTTCTCGAGGCCTCGCCTCGTTGACTGTGAGTGTGCGTCCGTCGTTATCCTTGCCATTCAACGCCTGGATCGCCTGTTGGGCCTCTTCATCGGTTGACATCTCAACAAAACCAAAACCTTTGCTTCTGTCTGTTGCTCTGTCCACAATGACGTTGGCGCTCTCTACAGTGCCATAAGGCGCAAAGAGCTGATTCAGATCCTCGTCCTTCACGTCGTAACTCAGATTTCCCACGTACAGTTTCTTGCCCATTCTCTAGCTCCTTACAAGTGAAAACATTCTGATCCTTTTCAAGAACACTTTCCGGATCAGATTTGGAAAGGGGCCTACCATCCGGCCCAAGGAGTTCGGAACGACGATCGAGAAGAGGCAAGAGACTTTACAACGGTCTTTGTCATCTGCGTATTTTCCCGGCGTACGGACCCAACATGGAAAGTATATCACAAATAAAGACGGTATAGCGCAAATAAAATTCAAACCGTGGCAGGTCTCCATGTCAATCGGTCCTTCACATGGGAAAATCGATCACCGACTGAAAACGCGTCACCAGGCGAAAAAACTCCACGGTCAGAGAAAACAAGGCGCATGTGGGAGAGGAAACAAACTCCTTCAAACAGGGATGCTTGCCGAGATATAGGGATATCCAATCCATCGAGTCCATGGATCCGATCTCCCTGGTCGTTCCAACCGCGGTCACGGCAGAAGCCCCATGGAAATCAGATTCATCGTTGTGGCGATTGTCGATGAGTAGCGCGACCCTGGGGTCTAAAGAAAGATTCTTGTATTTCTGGCTTTCACGCGGCGTTGCGAAGAGAATCTGCTTCATGTTCTCGTTGGAAGCGAAGGCGACGAGATTGCAGTAGGGGTGTCCTTCATGGTCGCGGGTCGCAAGCACAGCGAGGGACTGTGAAGACAGAAGTTCCCTGAGCAGGGCTCGAGTTTCTTCTTTGTTGAATTCCATGTTCAATATCCTTCCAATCGTGGATAAGATTGCACGTTCCTTTGAAAGGGAGCTGCCTGTTCTTCATGTCTTTCCGGTCCCTTCGTTCTTTCGATGGATGGTACGCCTTGGGCCTCATCATATCTCATCAATTGAAAGATCATATTTGACCAGAATCCTGTTTGGGGGTCCACCCTGATATTTTCCAGACAAACGAAATATTGTCGGACATATCCGCTGATACCTTGATGGGTGTCTTCTCTGGCGTATTGTTCCTGGAGCAGCATGGGAACAGAAACCGGTCTTTCAGTCTGCAGAACAAGCTGGCCCAGCCTGTCCATCCAACGGAGACCATTGAAGACGGGCGTAGGTGGAACGATTTCTGAAATTCCGACTCACATTGATCAGGATGTCCTTTGCATGATCCCAGACCACGATCTCCTCATCCTCATAGCTGTGACCGGCGATGAAAGCGACCTTGTCTCCCTTGTTCGATGGAATCGGTTGGCTGAGGTTGAAAAGGGGCAGGGAGTATCCTGGAGCCTCTTCGATCTTCGGTTCACAGTCCGGATCATGAACCACCCCCAAAGTCAACGACAGAAGACAAACCATCCAAAACGTGCAGGCTAGGATTGAACAAGATTTCATCGTGTCCTCACTTGGTAAAATCCCAGGTTCGAAGAACCTGCCCATCGCCTGAGAAGATCTGGATTCGTTGGATGTCAACGATTCCTGGAGCGACAGAGGGATCGATACGGATCTCTAGCAGGGGAGACTTGGGCTGAAAGGAGACCTCGATATCTTCCCAGTTTCCATGGTGAATTGGGTGAAAGTCCAGTCGTTGATTCGGTCCGAAGCCCCTCTCTTGGTCCGTGGTCCAGAAGAATTGTCCTGTGCCGCTGCTTTGGGATCTCATCTTTATCACGATCCTCAACGGCCCTTGCTCCTTGGGCACGTCTCCATTCACGATATAAGGATCACCCCCGGTGCTTTGAATTCGGAGGGTCTCGTCCTCCATAAAGATTCCACAGGTTCCCATGGGGCGCCAACCTTGGACTTCTCTCAAGGCATTGGGATCGTACAGGGGATTTCTCTTGGGAACCGCGGCACCTGTCCGTTCGAGGTGTTGATCCAGCATGGACTCCAATTCTCTCGTTACTTCGGGCAGATCCTCGGCTCGATTCTTAATCTCGCCGATATCCGTTGCGAGATGGTAAAGCTCCAATTCGTTCGGAAAATACTCGTCTTGTTGATAGAAACGGATGAGTTTCCAGTCTTTCTTGCGTACCCAACTGGCCATCTGGATTGGCACGGCCGGGAGATTGTGCGGAAAGTGACCATAAATGGCTTCCCTGTCCAGCTTGCCTCCCTTGAGGGCCGGAACAATGGAGATCCCATCGAAAACAACGGAATCGCTAGGCGTGATCCCCAGCATATCCAACAACGTGGGATAGTAATCCACGCTGGTGATGATTTCTTCGGAGATCGATTCGGTCCGCGATACGCCTGGCCAATAGATCAATGCCGGAACCCTTACGCCTCCTTCATAGACGGAGCCCTTGCCGGAGCGCAGAGGCGCGTTGTTCGTGGGCGTTCTCCCTTCCGAAGCCCAGGCTCCCAGGTTGGTTCCATCCCTCGTTGTCCGGTCATACATGTTGCCGCCATTGTCCGAGGTAAAGATGATGATGGTATGGTCCATCAATCCCTTTTCCTCCAATTGGTCCAGAACGCGTCCCAGGCTTTCGTCCATGCTTCGGATCATGGCTGCCATGACCGCGTTGTCCTGGGCCGATCGCGGATCCTTCTTCTTCTCGAAGCACTCGATATGTTCCTCTTTTCCCTGGTACGGGGCGTGTACCGCGTAGTGCCACAGGTTGAGAAAAAAAGGAACAGTCTTGGCGCTCTCGATGAAACGAATTGCCTCGTCCGTGAGACGATCCGTGATATATTCTCCTGTTGGTCCGTCCGGAAGGTTGCTGATTCGGTAGGGGGAAAAGTGACTGGGAGGACCCGGCCAACGGCCTCCACCGATATTGATGTCAAAACCTTGATGTTCCGGCCAATATTTCTCGTCGTGTCCCAAATGCCATTTGCCCACAAAACAAGTGCGATATCCCGCTTCCCTCAGGGCTTCTGCCAGGGTGTATTCCTCTAAAGGAAGTGTACCCTTGCCTTGAGGGCCAAGGACCTGGACATGGGGGGGGCCGGTTTCAGGAACCCCGGGGTTCTGCGGATCCTTCAAGTGGCCCCCAGCCCCGGTGATGTGAAGACGGCCAGGATACTTTCCAGTCATAATACTGGCCCGCGTCGCGGTACACAGAGGCGAAGCGGAGTAGGCGTTTGTGAAACGCGTGGAGATTCTAGCGAGGCGCTCCAGGTTGGGGGTCTTGTAGTAGCGGCTTCCGTACACCGTGGAATCCATCCATCCCATGTCATCCACCAGAAAGAAAACGACGTTGGAAGGACGTGTTCGATTGTTTGCATATGTCCTGAAGGGAAGCAACCCCAGCCCGGCTACCCCAGGTGCGGTTCTGAGAAAGGTTCTTCTGTTCATGGTCGTCCTTTTACGCTGTCGGAGTTGTGCATGTCAAAAGAATTGATAAGGCTCAAAAGTTGACGCCTAGTTTAAAAAAGGCGTCCGCTCCTTAAGGTTGTTATGGTCAACGACAACCTGATCAGAATGATCAGAAAAGAGCGGACGTTACTATGAAAGTACAGATTGAACTTGGTTTCATGTGGGAGGTGAGGAAACTGGGGATCAATGAAGTGGCGTATCGGGTTCACTGAAAGTTTACCTCGGGTTCATGGAAGATTTACAATGATCCATTCTCCAAGATATCCTTTACGTCGAGCAGATACATTTGCCGCTGCCCGGACCATTTCGAATCAATGCAGATGTAGCGTCCGTCACGGCTCCATCGGGGATGAAGATCGCAACGAAGTTGGATATCCGTGGTTTGTGCCTGATGGAAACGGCCCAAGGGGATCAGTCTGTCGTCGCTTGGACGATAGAGCATCAACGTCTGCATCCTCTCGCGATCCGGATAGGTGTCGGTCAAGATCCATTGTCCGCAGGGAGAATAGGTGCAATGTCCATCATACTTGAGAATGTCCCTTCCAATGGCTTGTACGCCGCTTGTTTCGTCCTCATAGAGATGAAAATGATTCCCTGAGTCCGGCTCCCGGGACCATGCGAGAAGGTGCCGGGGATCACGCCAGATGAAATGCGAAACCATGCCGTGATCATTGAAACAAAAGAGATTTTCCCCATTCGGTTGGACCGTAAAGCCTCGCGTGGTCCAGCCTTTGCCGTCGGGACGGTGCCATCGGTGCAAAAAAATGAACCTTGAACCGTCCGGATTGAAGAGCAAGTGATTGAACCAGTGTTTCCCCTGGTCCATGGTGTCATCCGGTCGAACCTGAACGATCTGATCGAGCGAGACAATCCTGCTGGATTGACCGGAGATGAGATCCAGGATATAGATTCCATCTTCCGCCGGATGGTGTTGATCCTCCCAGGGATCGGGAATCCCATTGTATCCGTAACCAGGCCGTGTCTGGCCCACGCGAGCGAAATTCAAACCGACTGCACTCTTGCCGTCAGGATTCACGCAATAGATGGGTTGGGGAAGATCTCGTTTTATTCCGGTGAATACATCTTGAATAATAGAGATATACCGGTCATTATCCCTGGCGTTATAGATGACCTCGGATTCCGAACCAGGCAGCCATTGCAGCATACATCCCTGCTGCCAGCACCAGGCCGTGCTTTCGGCAAAAGGAATCCAGCGATCATGATCCTCCAGATCGATCATGCCCAAGGAGATGGCGTCGTCCGGCCGCGGCGCGCGATCTTCGAAGGAGACCCGCATGCCCAGCACGTAACGGTCGGTCCTATCGAATTGATCCTTGTCATAGTATCCAAACCAATGAGCAGCAGGACCTGCGGTGATGGCCCGTATCGGCACATGGGCCTCCATCGGCTGATCCGTGGCCGAATTGGTAGAGGCCCAGGAGACCGTGACCGCGGGCAAGAACAGGACCAGAAGTATCGATGGCTGTTGGATCGTCATTCCTTCCTCCTCGCTTCCTGACCTTCTTTAGGCTATTTCCAGTTCACGCGGCCGAAAGGGGGCGGCATATACCCGGTTCCATGCAGCCCCCAAAGCCCAGGCGTGGATAGGATTGGTTTAGCTTATCAGATCAGGCCCCTGTTTTCCGCTTGGTCCGAATAAAGTTATTCGCGACATCTGAAAACCTAGCCCCTCCTGAGAGCCCAGGAGAAAGAGCAGGATACGCTCGATCATCCATAGAGCCAAGGGTTTGGCGTCCCGGTTTCGGGCTGGACTGTAGTAGACTTTCTGTGAACATGATTTGGGCGAAGGTTGTATACAGTCAGGACGAGGAAGAAAGGGATTTCATGGATCAACAGATGGACGCGAAAGATGTCCCTCAGGCGCAGGGAGAGTTCACGGTCAGGGAAGGATTGGCCTACGCGGTGGGGGCCGTCGGCATCCAACTTTCCACGGTCATGTTGGACACCTGGGGTCGTTTCTTCTATCACCCGCCCCAAGGGGACAGTCATCGCATGACCTATCTCTCCTTGGGATTGGCCGCGTCCATGCTCCTGATGGGACGTATCATGGACGCGGTATCAGATCCGATTGTGGGATTGTGGAGCGACAACAGCAAGACCAAATGGGGACGACGGCGTCCTTTCATCATCTTTGGATCTCTGCCCATGGCCTTGACCTTTATTCTTTTCTGGTTCCCTCCCATCCAGGGAGAAAGTCTCTTGAATTACGTCTGGGCTGTCCTGGTGATCAGCGTCTTTTTCTGGGCTCTGACCATTGTACTCGTCCCTTATGGAGCCCTTTTGCCGGAGATTGCCACGACCACCCATTCCAGGATGAAACTCGGGGTGTATTATTCCGTGGGCATGATCGTGGGGCTCATCCTTGGACAGCTCAGCGGTTATCTCATCGCAGCGATCGGGATCAGGGCCACGGCCATTCTCTTTGGGCTGACTGCCATGATTTGTTTTCAGGTGGTGGGCTGGACCGTGCAGGAGCGGTTTCGCAGCCGAACCCAATTCTCCTCCCTGAAAGAGGTCCTGCGGGAATTGAAGCTTTGCTTCAAGAACAACGCCTTTGTGGTGTTTACGTTGGCGCAGACCATCTTTGGCCTGGGATTCTTTCTGATCCAGATGGTTTTGCCTGATTTCACAATCGTGGTGCTGAAGCGGGACGAGGATTTCGTGACGTTTCTCTATATTCCTTTCCTTCTTACCTGCCTGCCCATGACCTTCCTTCTCCCTTCCATCGTCAAGAGAGGCAACAAGAAAACCCTGTACTCGGTCAGTCTTCTGGGTCTGGCGCTACTTCTTCCCTTCCTGGGAGTCATCGGATTCATCCCCAATATGCAAATGAGGGTGGTGGCCTCCTTGGTCCTGGTGGCTTTGGCCGGCATTCCTCACGCCGCGTACTACGCGGTGCCAGGATCCTTCATCGGAGAGATGACGGACTACGATGAACAATTCCTCACCGGAAAGAGGAGGGAGGCGATCTATGGCGCTGCCCAGGGCTTTTCCGTGAAAACCGCTCTGTCGCTGAGCCCCCAGATCCAGGCCTTGGTTTACATCTTGATGGGTGGGCTCAGCCATGACAATCCCAAGGCGATTCTGGCCATGGGCCCTATTACAGGGGCGATTTGTTTCATAGGATTCCTGGTGTTCGCCCTGTTCTACCCTGATCTGAAGGTGGTTCGCGATGAAAAGATAAAGGGTTCAATAGAGCCTGAAAAGGATGCTACGGAAAGGGAGAAAAGATGATGACCATCCTCTGTTTCGAAGATTCCAACACCTGGGGGTATGATCCAATAGCGCAGGATCGATTTCCCCGGGATGTGAGGTGGACCGGAGTGATGCGAAAAGCGTTGGGGTCAGACTTTCTGGTCCTGGAGGAGGGACTCAATGGAAGGAGCACGGTGTGGGAGGATCCGATCGAAGGGTACAAGAACGGGCATGATGATCTGGTCCCATGTCTTGAAACACACAGGCCGCTGGATCTGGTGATCTTGATGTTGGGCACGAACGATTTGAAGGTTCGTTTCCATGTCTCTTCCTTTGATATCGCCCAAAGCGTGGCCGTGTTGATCGACGTAATTCAGAGAAGTGGGAGCGGGAGTGGGGAGCAATATCATCGTGTGGCTTCCGAGAAGGGCTGCGCTTGTCTCGACGCCTCCACCGTGGTGCTGAGCAGCGAGCGGGACGGCATTCATTTTGAGGCGAGTGAACACTGGAAACCGGGGCAGGCCCTGGCGGAGCGGGGGAGGACGCTGTTGGGGGGGATGATACGATGAGACAATTGAGGTCCGTCATGAAGGAAATTGTCCAGCGATGCAAGGAGATGGATACCAGGGCAAGAGATATGTATGTGACTTTTGCTGGAAAAGCTCAGGATCCTTCTGCCAAGAAATATTGGAAGCGGATCGCAGCGGACGAGGTGGAACATATTCGTTTCTGGCAGAAGATGGTCGAGCTGGCTGAGGCCAAGGGATTGCCTTCTCTTTTCGAGGATGAACATGCAACCTTGGAAGAGATCGAGTCTGTTTCGAGGAAGATCGAGGCCTTGCTGAAGGAAGGGGAAGAACCTCAGGATACCCAACGGGCCGTGCTCTTGTCCTTTTACATGGAAATCACATTGCTCCATCCAGTGTTGAACCAGTTGTTCCAGTTCTGGAATATCGTCATGAAGGATGATCCTGTCTACAATGCCTACGGAGAGCATCTAGAACGAGTCCTTTCCGGACCGCCCGGAGAGTGGAAGTTGTCATCAGAGATCAGGCTTTTGGGGGATTCGATTCGGAGTCTGTGGTCCATGCTTCGAAAGGTCAGTCTTCTTTCCTATGTGGATGAATTGACAGGCGTGCTCAACAGAAGGGGTCTTTTCTTCGCCATGACAACCATGGGCAATTTCGCGAAGAGAAATCAGTCGCATGTCGCGGTCATGATGATCGACATCGATCATTTCAAGCAATTTAACGACCTTCAAGGGCATCCAAGGGGGGATGAAGTCTTGCGTGAAACGGGACAGATGATCTCAACCTGCACGCGTAAAAGCGATGTTGTTGGTAGGTATGGTGGGGAGGAATTTACCGTATTCACACCTCAAACCTCCATGAATCATGCGCTTGCCTTGGCGGAGAAGATTCGTGCTGCGGTGGAGAAGGCAGGGAACAAGACCTGCAAGGTCACAGTGAGCATCGGAGTGGCGAGTGGGCTGTTGCAAGAGGACGTGGAAGGCGAGATGGATGCGTTGATTCGGCGAGCGGATCAATGCCTGTATCTCGCCAAGAAGGAGGGACGCAATCGCGTCGTCGGCTTGATGAACACATAAAGAGGGGCTTCAAACCAATTTGGACAGGAATTCGAAGAAACCTTGGTTGGTGTGATAGTTGAATAGCTCTTCTCCCCCAAAAGAAAGACGGTCGCCCTGTTGGACTGTCCGCTTCTCTCTGGGTCCGAGCTGTTCATCGTTGACCATGGTGCCATTGGTGGAGCCCGCGTCGCACAGAATATATTCACCGTTATCCTGTCTTTGGAAGTAGGCGTGAAATTTGGAAACCAGGGGATCCAGGATCCGAATATCGTTGTTCCCGGCGCGCCCCACGGTAATCATCTGTGCGACAGGAGAGTTTTCTTTTTTGACCAGCCGGAAAACCCGCTTTCGTTGCTGGTCCACGCTTTCCGTGCCTTCCTGTGCGGGCTGTGCATGGAAAAAAATAACCGTACCGAAGCGTGACGAACCGCCGGCGTCCTCGATACCTCCCTCGCAGATCAGGAAAGGATGAGGAAAGCGGACCATGAATTGATCGAGGTCCAGTCTCTTGGATAGAGGCAGAAAGGTTGCTATTGTCTCGATCTTATCTTTCTTGTCCTTGTTTTCCATTCTGAATCTCCTCCAAGGCTACCTCCTCATGAATGAAACCATGCCCTTTCCAGAACAGACCCTTACTATGAACGCACAGATCCCGTGTGTCAACGGTCCTGGCTTGATGGGTAAACATACAGTGTAAATATTCAGTGAACCCGATCCAGAGACAAACCGTCGTGGGAAGGGCTTTCAAACCGTTCGAAAACAGCATCTCTGTCTCTTCTCCGCCAAGGGCTGCGTTTGGATCGGGTTCACTGAATGTTTACAGAGGGGATTGCGGTACAGGGATGTCATCTGGTAGCCTTCAGTTGGACAAGTCCTACAACCATTACGGAATCATGGAGAATGGAGTTTACTGTATGAATTGGAACCGACTTCTCATTATGCCGCTGTCCTTGCTCACAGGGACGATCGGTTTGTGCCAGGACGAGCTCAGGGAGGACCCTGCCACGATCGTGTTCCTGGCAGGGAAACCGAGTCATGGACCCGGAATGCATGATCACCCGGCTGGATGCACCTATCTGGCTTATTGTCTCAATAAGACGGTCCCGGGAGTCCACGCGGTGGTCTGTGCCGAAGGCTGGCCCACCAACGAGTCCATCCTGGAAAAGGCCCGCGCTGTGGTCGTGTACTGCGATGGGGGGGCAGGACATCTCCTCTTGCCGTATATGGAGAAGGTGGACGTGCTCGTGCGAAAGGGGGTTGGACTGGCCTTGCTGCATTACGCTGTTGAAGTGCCCAAGGGCGAGCATGGGGACAGAGTTCTCGAATGGGTGGGCGGTTACTTCGAGACGGATTGGTCGGTAAATCCTCACTGGAAAGCTGAATTCCAGGAGATACCTGAACACCCGGTTACCCGAGGGGTGGAAGCCTTCTCATGGGTGGATGAATGGTATTACCATATGCGTTTCAGGGAACATATGGAGGGGGTGACACCTCTTCTGAGCGCTCTGCCTCCGAAAGAGACCCTGAAAAGACCCGATGGTCGCCATAGCAACAACCCGCACGTACGCGCCGCGGTGGAACGAGGGGAGAAACAACATCTGGCATGGGTCTTGGAACGAGAGGATGGGGGACGTGGCTTTGGGTTTACCGGAGGCCACTATCACAAGACCTGGTTGCATCCTCAGATGCAACGATTGGTTTTGAATGCAATCCTTTGGACAGCCCATCTCCCGGTGCCCGAGGAAGGAGTTCCTTTCAGCGAGCCTTGAGGATCACCTCTCCAGGAGCTGATACAGGGACAGAGGATTCTTGACAAACCATGCTTCAGCCAACGCGAGAGCCTGCGCCTCTGTCATGTCTCCATCCTCGATTCGCCTGGCGAGAACGCGGGCTATATCCTCTCTGGCCATCACAAGATGGCCGTACACCTTCTCCACGGGCAGTCCATAATCCCCGCCAAAGGCCAAGATCTTGTTCATGGGTACAGTGTCGATCAGCTCATCGAGTCCGATCAGGACGAAGCGCTGGGAGATGATGTGGGTCCAGCAAAGATTGAGCCATACGTTGGGAAATCCCTTTCCCAGCATGATGGCTTCTCTCAACCACGGGTAGCCCAGATGATAGATGTCGAATCGAGCTTTTGGATGGCGTTGCAGCAATGGGATCATATGTAATGGATCCAAGGTCCGGAAATCCCCCCAGTAGCCTGTATGAACGCATACAACCATGTTTTGAAGGGCAGCGAAGGAGATGGCTTGGTCCAGCACGTAGTTCCGAAGAGCATTGGGTACCGGAAGCCTATCCGTCTTTCCCTGTACAAGAGATGAAAAAGCACGGAGGGCTTCCTTCCTGTCGGCGGGCTCGAAAGGATTGGATATCATTTTGAGCCCGACAGCACCCTCGCTTTTGACTTGCAGGATATAACCCTGAATCGAATCGATGTATTGGTCCAGACTCTCTACGCAGGTGGTGGGCGTGAAGGGAGGATGATGAAGAGCCCGCCAGGTCTCTGTCTCGTATACCATAGGCATGACCGGGGTGAGTAGCGGGGTATTTCCCAACGAAGTGGATCCGCACTGCGTCAGACAGGTCCTGATCTTGCAGGCATCTTTAAGCACCTTCTCATACAGTCCCGGGACGTTGGCTGCTTTCATGTTCGTGGACAGTGTTGAATACGTTCCTTCGCAAATGTCTTCTGCTCCATAGAACTTGCGTGCGGCAAGCAGCGCGGCACGGGCATAGGATCCATATCGTATCTGTTCCCAATACGGGGCAAAGATTCTCCATCTCGTGTTCAAGGGAATGTCTTGGTTGTACAGTTGGTTATAATCCGTCTCGGTCATTCCTGCCACGCACAGATCGCCTCGTGTGTAATGGGAAAAGAGGGTGAAGACATCGACCTTCGTCTGAATTCGTTTTTCCTCGGGGCCCAGGTGTTCGTGACAGTCGATGATTTCCCATTCGCTCATGGCTTGCACCAGAGCTTGTTCTCTATCGCTGAGCTTCAAGGTGCCGCTCCTTATCAGGGTTGGATGTGCACATCATGAGCTTGAAAGATCAATCTTCCCCCGGAACCGGGATGAGTGCCTCGTCCGGCAGGTCCACAGGACCTTTTTCGAAATCTTCGGCCGTAGGATGGGCGGTCCAATGACACCAGGGGGCCTGATTTTCTCCATCAACCATTTCTTTCCATCGCACCAATTTTCCGGTGTATGCGGCGGTTCGTCCCATCAAGGCGGCCAGGGTGGCTTCCGTCACGGACCGGGTCTCATTGATCGGAGATTCCTCCAGGATGCTCCTGAGCAGTTCCACGTGGCTTTGGGTGTCGCCTTCCTCGAGTTCAGGAAAATCGGGGATCTGGATTTCCACCGCGTTCCTCATCTTGAGTCCACCATTGCCCCATGTGCAGCCGTTTGTGCCAGAGAAGAACTCGCTTACCCGGTTATAACACCCGTTGATTTGCCTGCACATCGAATGTATATGGATATCGTCTCCATAGTCGAAATCGATGCTGAAGAAATCAAATTGGTTGCCGGTCATCCTTCTGGCTCTGCCGCCGAATCCAATAGCTGTGACCGGAGGATGTCCCATGAACCAGTTTGCGACATCGATGTTATGAACGTGTTGCTCCACAATATGGTCCCCGGACATTTCCGTGAAGTTGACCCAATTTCTGACCAGATAGCTGGCGTTGTCTTCCTTGTCCTTGCGTTTTTTGAACCAGAGCCTGCCTCCGCACCAGTAAATGGAGCCTCCGGTGATATCACCTATGGCTCCCTGAGAAACCTGGTATTGGATCTCCTGATAGCTTTTTTGATGTCTTCTTTGGGTTCCAGCCACAACGCTGAGTCCCTTAGAGGATGCTTTTTTTCCGGTGGCCATCACCTTTCGGGCGCCAGGGGGATCCACCGCAATGGGTTTTTCCATGAATACATGTTTGTCCGCGTCCACGGCCGCTTCAAAGTGCAGGGGACGAAAGTTGGGGGGAGTGGCTAGCAGGACCACATCCAATTCACATTCGAGGAGTTTTCTGTAGGAATCGAAGCCGCCGAAGGATTTTGACTTGGGAACACCGAATCGGTTGCCTAGCTCTTCAGCCTTTCCTTTGAACGCGTCCGCGGTGGCTTCGACCTTCATGTCGATTCCCAGGTGCTGAGCCGCCTCAAGACACTTCCCTGTGATATGAGTGCCTCTTCCCCCACAACCCACGACACCCATCTTCATCGACCTTTCCTGGCCGTGAGCCCTGGATGTGAAGAAAGGGTGAACGCTCATGGCTACAGCCGCGGTGGTGGCTCCGGTTCTCAGGAAGTCCCGACGAGAAATACTATGTTCTCGTTGCATCTTGAAGATCCTTTCTTCTGCCTGGTCGGGTCATGGCAGCCCTATGTGAATTTGGCACGGCCCAGTCAGGATACGGTGATTGTATCCAAGCAAGTTCCAAGGCACAAGGGGGATTGCCACCTCATGGAAGGTCATTCCGTGATCAGGACCGGGGTCCGGACGGACACGCGATCGAATAGACGGATCACGTCGTCATTCAAGAGGCGAATACATCCGTAGGACGCGGGATGGCCAATGTCCTGCTCGTCATTGGTGCCATGGATATAAATATGTCGTTCGAGGGAATCGACATCTCCACCCTGGTTGTGACCGGGTTCCTCTCCTCGGAGAGTCAGGATACGGGTGAGGACCAGATCGGCCTCCACGATCTCTCCTGGTTTCCAGATTTCACTGGTGGCTTGTCTCCAACGGAAGACTTGCCCCCAAGGCGCGCCGTCCCCGATCTTTTCATGGATACTATGCCACCCAGTCGGTGTCTTGTAGCTATCCTTCTCGCAGCCGATTCCCCTGGATGCGGTGGAACAAGGAACATCGAAGGTGACCTCGTCCCGTTCTATGACACGAAGCCGCTGTTCTCGGACACAAACCCAGATGCCTTGTTTCGATCCCACAAGTTCTCTCCAACGCTCTTGGACTGTATCCGGGAGGATCAGAATCGAGGATTCTGCTGGCGGAGAGAAGGATTTGCGCGAGGCTTTGATGCGGTTTCCTGGAGAGGCCTTGACATCCTTACTGCATTGCAGAAAAGATAAACAGGCCGGGAAGAAAATGGACAGCAAGATAAAAGTGCGAGTAGTCATGGGGTTTATCCTAACATGTCTGTAGTAAATATTCAGTGAACCCGGCCAGACGATTCACGCACTCCTCGCCAGCCGGATATAATCTAAGCTTGGATCGGGTTCACTGAATATTTACACTGGAACACAACAGGAAGGGTTGCGACATGGGCAGAGGACAGGGCATGGATTTTCGCACCAGGTTGCTCTTGCTGGGTATCGTGGCGGCACTTGTCGTTCCCTTGGTTCTTGCCATGCTTGGCGTGCGCAATTGGTTTCGAGCCATGGACGCTGTGGCGAAAGGCAGGGATTCCTACGTCACGGTTCGTGCCACAGAGGTCTGGCGACACGATGGCAATCGCATATCTCTGGCCCAGGGCAGCAAGGTTCAGCTCTATCAGGGTGGAAGGAGCAGAAAGACCTCTAGGCGCGCCAAGACCTCTGGGCGCGACTTTGAAGGAAAAGGCGACTTTGTCTACGTTCAATATCGCTCTCCCGATGGATCGCCCGGCAGGGGATACGTTTCCCGGGCGGATCTGGAAAAGAAGAAGTGAATGCAGCCCTCAGGTATCATCCCTCTTTGAACTTCAACTCCATGGCCAGACCGTGAGGTTCGTTTGGATATTGGAGCAGGAGAAGCCCTTGATCCAGAACCGAGCGTACGGTTTCGGTCTCTCCCACGACGTTCCAAGAACGTATCGCTTTCAAGGATGCCTTGCCCAAATCGATTCGCAAACAACCTTCTGTCTCGGCAGGACCAGATACGATGAGGCGGATACAATCTTCCTTCTCGTCGCTCCATTCCAGACAGGAGGAGGTAAAAAGAATCGAGGGGAACAAGGGACGTTCCGTTGGCAATCGCATCAGGAGCGCTACGGAATCATTCCCCATCTTGCACTCGTCCAGTACGGGTAGTTCAGGGTGGAAAAGATCCAGGAAGGGACCTGACAAAGAGAGTCCCTCTTCAAGGGTCTTGATGGCCACGTAGGGGCCTCTTTCCACCATAAAACTCGAGCTTTCCCGCCACGGCGCCTTCAGCTTCTCTGTCCAGGCGTAACGGACCAGGGATCGAAGCCGTTCCGCTCCTGCTTCACTTTGGGCGAAGCAAGCAGATGGGCCCGCGCAGAATAGAACCCATCCTTTCCCATGGGCCTTTTCGGTTACCAGGTTGCTGTCGCCCTCATACAGGGGATGGCCACCTGAATTCTCGTATGTTACAAGAGGTTCCGTGGCCGGCCATGATACTGTCTTGCCCCAAAACTTCTCGCTCGTGGCGCTAAAACTTCTTGACACCGGGATTTGTCCGGGCAGGACCGAGATTCTGTACTCGTTTCCAAGATCCAGAACCACTTCAGCCCGCGTTCCAGGGTCGAACTGAAAACGATAGACGATGAAGCTTCTCCCGTCGCAGAAACGGGACTGGGCGTGCTGTCCTGTCTCGCGGTCTAAAAGGATGAATTCCTTCTCCTGAGGGCTGTTGGGGATGATTTGTCGTTGAACGCGGGTCCCATCCATGAACCCTTGGATGGAGATCATGGAAAGAAAAGCGCCCCAACCATCGCTCGGATCGCTATCCTGGCATTTCACGAGCACGGTGCCGTCTGACAGGAAAGGAGACAAGTCGATCCTTTCAAGGGTTCGATTTCCAAGATCCCTGCCCTTGTACGTCGATTCCGCGACAACGGTCCAATCCTCTGGATCGGGAAGTCCCCGCGTTGTCCTTTTCCCTTCAGTATTCCATCCGCATCTCGTGAGAAGATCGTCTTGGGGCGCGGCCCAGCCGGCGTCTTTCCACCAGGATTCTACCTCGTTATAGGGACTGTCACCGCCGAACAAGATCAAGATTCCACCGTCCTGTACCCATTGGGCAAGTTCTTCGTTGACTTCCACGCTTTGTGGCTTGACAAAATCATAGGAGAGCAGCAGGAGCTTGTAGTCGATAAGATAGCCTGGATCAGGGACACGATCCAGGTGGGGTACCGCTACCGGGATTCCCTTCATTACCAAGGGCAGAGTCAGACCATAGAATGAATCCATGGATGATTCATGGGGGTCGTTTCGCTGCCAAAGGGCCGTGTCTCCCAGAAAAACCCCAACGGTTGGGGACGAGGATATGATTTCGTGTTCTGCGAAGCGCTGCATGTGGGAAAGAACCTGTACAACGATGCCGATTTCCGTGGCGAAACTGTCGGGGACCCTGCCATAGATACGTGTGGGCCAGGGCATGGTTTCGTAATGGATGACCTCCGGGAACATGAGAGCGGCCACCACGGTGCGCTGGTAGTTGGAACGATAATCCTCCATGGTTCGATCTGGATGATCCTCCAACGGATCCATGAGAAACCAGAGTTCCACGTCCAGCCCCCGTACCAATCCCAGGGCCGAGGCATACTCTAGGCAGGCGTTTTCAAAGGTCCTTTCGCTGGTTTGCCCTGCATATCTCACCGGCGTTCTTGCCGTGCCCGTCCACACCTGCGCTACCATCGCGTCCACATGACCTCGGTCGAGTACATGGTGATGTCCGAATACGATTCCCCAATGGGCATAGTTGAGGGGTGTATGAGTCAAAAGGAAACGTCGGATCCCGGGGTCGATCTCCCTAGCGCCATGCCAGCAGGCTTCCAAAAGTCGGGTCTGAAGCTCTGTCATCAACCGGGCGGTCCGATGACGGGCGTGAACAGAGGATGTCGGATCCTCCCAGATGTCCCCGAAGAAGTCCTGCCATTCCTTTCGAAAGGCCTGGCTATACCCTGCGCGACCGAAATATTCGGGCTCTTCGGGACAAGCGGCCCGGGCTCCCCTCTGGCTGGCTTCCCGAAAATACTGCTGGAATATTCGCCTTCGGTTTTCCGTGGGGACCATGTAGAAGCTGTTCGGTCCGCAGGTCAGGTACCGGCCTTCGCGATCCTGTTGAACCTCGTCCCATCGCGCTGGCCGCGTCCCGTCCCCTTCCAGGTAGTCCGGTCCGGCGCGGAACCCGACCATGACATGAGGCTCGTATCCCATGGCCTTCCAGCTCTTGATCTTGAGTTCCTGATTGTCCGCTATGATGACGATGTCCGTCTTGATGTCGTTGTCTTCCCGATACCCGGTCGAGGTCTGAAAGCTGGTGGTTTTCTTCCTGGAAAGCCGCACGCTTTGGGCTTGGTCCTTTGCGAGGATTCCCAGGACCTTCTCCAACGAATCGGCGAGTCCGTTCCGGTTCCGATCTTCGGGCAAGTTTTGTGGTTCTGTCACAGGGCTCCAGTTGGCCTTGCCTGATGGAGGGCATGGAAGAAAGAGATGTGTCTCATCGCGGTCCCTATCCGCTCGGACCAGAGAGAGTGCGAAAACCCTCACGCTCGCCTTGGACCAGACCTGGATGGAGACATCCACCTGGTCGCACTCTTTCGGAACCACGACTGTCCCCTGAACGCGTTCCCAGGAAGCGCCCAGGGTTTCCAGGGAGGGACCCGACTGTTGGAGGAACGTGCCGCGACGAAAAAAACGACAGAAAAGAGCGTCCCGGCCATCCGTCGGTTGTGGCGAAGTTCTCTGCAGCCACGCGGATACATAAAGAATCTCTCCTGCTTGCACGGGAATCGTGTTGGATGAGAGTCCGGCCCAGTCCCTGCCGCATCCTTGCAGGAGCACGGAATAGAGGGTTCCAGTTGCGTCGACCTGCCAGGTGGCAAGATTGCTTTCCGTGGCGTTCAAATCCCATCCCCGGGGATGCAGCATGCCTTCGGAAAGCTCGGGATTTCGCAGGAGCGATATGGAATCGGCTCGGGATGTCGTTGTCCACGAAAGGATCGGACCGCATAGCAAGAGGAGGCAAGAAATCTTGGAAAGAGAATGGGGGAGAGACGACATAGAGAATTACCCTTGTATCATTCACCATGTAATACCGCATGAGCGTGTCGGGCCAGGTGTCCTCTGAGGTCCCGAACGTATTCTTCCAAAACTGTTCTACCCAGATGGTCGTGATCTCCGCATCGATATAGGGCTCTGGCCAAAAGTAGCTCGCGGATCGCCTTGCTGCGAGGCCCTGTCGTGGCCCAACGAGGCTCTAGCTCTTCTCTGCGAATCGCCATCTGTACCGAAGTCACCGCGTGATGTCGATAGCCGGGAGACAGGAGCAACCTGGCCAAAGAGGGAGCGGCCTGTGCATCTCCGATGGCTTCCAGGGCCACGCAGATCGCGCGATGATGCGAGAAGGCCTGCTCTTCGTTTAGCTGGGAAAGCTTGTCTAGCAACACGGGCAAGGCCCTGGGATCGCGGGTGTTTCCCATAGCGTAGATTAGTGCGTCCAGAGGGCTCATGTTCATTCCAAACTGGCCTGCGCTCCGGTAGTCCCATCCCTCGTCCCAAGCCTCGAAGCTTTGGATTTCCCCCAAAAGATCGTCGATTCCCGTATTGTCTCCCAAAAGGGCCAACGCCCTCGCGCAAGAGAGTTTTTCCTCTTTCTTAGAGACGCGCGTATAGGTGGAGCGGAGCAGGGGAAGGACTCTCTCCGGGCAGGCGAAGATTCTCGCGACATGATCCTTTTTTCCTTGAAGCAGGGACTCGATGGCCTCTTGAAGCTGAAGATCCGATAGGATGGGTCCTTCATCATGGCCAAGGACTTCGGGCTTTAGGTTCCCCAGCTCGATCAGTCGTTTCTGTAACGCGCGGATATCCAGATCTCTCAGTGTACAACCCAGTGAGCAAGCCATGGACGCGGCCAGCCCCGCGGCGTACCCTTGGTTCTGGATGTCAGGTTGCATGCGTATCACCGGAATGGCATCCCTTTCCGCGCTCACGGCCAGTCCGGTGACCAGCAGGTTCTCCAGTCCCCTGGGGAGAAGTGCCCTGTAGGGAATATACGTTCTCCATCCTTCCTTGTCCGGGTTGATCAGGGCGAAGAAGGGATGAATCGTGTAACCATGGGTATCGAAATTGCTGTAAGCTTCCACGATCGTGTCAGGATAGGTCCGGCCGATCCATTGATCGATCACCGAGAGGGTGTACTCTCCCACGATCCTGCGTCTTTCTCTCGTATCGATGAGTTGTCCCGTGTCAAAAGCGTCCCTGCCCTTGACTCGAGTGTAGAGAAACACATGCCATACATCCAACATGTCCGTTTCATCCACGATCGTGAAGTCTGTGTTGACATAGCGCGCTCCCAATTCCATTTGCGGCAGGCCGGTGCCTTGGACTGCCAGAAAACGTCCATCCGTGTGGATGCAGTCCGCCCCGGCCGCCGCTGCAATATCCGCGTTTCCCGTGGCATCGATGACGACATGGGCCTTTACGATTCCTCTTCCATGCGGGGTGGCCACGACAGCCCCTTGAACCTCTCCGTTCACCACCCAGGCGCCACAACCCAAGGCTCCGAACCAGATCTCGGCCCCGGCCTTCCTGAGTTCCTTTCTCCACCATTCCATCCTCTCCTGGATGGACCAATCAGCGCCTCCAGGGACCTCCTGTGTGAAGCCCACGCGGTTGCCCCAGTAATACTTTGAGATTGCCCCCAAAGTGCCCACGCCTCCCAATCCGTCCAGGAACTCGACCACCAGCGTTTTGGCTCCATCCCGAGCCGCGGCAATTCCGGCCGGGGCGCCGCTGGTTCCTCCTCCAATGACCACCACGTCGTATTCTCCCAGAATGGGAAGGTCCTTGCCTTCCAACTGAATCTTGGGAGGGTCCAGGAAGGGTCTCACTCCATCCAAGATCTCGCGTACCTCGCCGGTCCTTGAAGCGGAGGACGAAATCCCACTGATTCGGGGAAGGCCATGGATCTTGGTCGAAGCGGCATCCTGGGCCGCGGCTTGTCCCACGCGTTCACCTAAGTCCATGAAGCCCAAGGGACGCGATAGTTCCAGGGCCTGTTCGTCTGAGACATCGGCCGATGGGCCCAAAACATAGAGACCTTTTTGCTCCTGGGACTGGCAGGCTTCCAGAGGGATCTGGTCCGCTCCTTTCCACGGACCGGTGGAGGATTGCCTTCCGATCAAGCGGTCCTTGAAGAGTACGGTCACATGATCCGCTCCCAGAACCAGTCCCTCCGTGTAGGTGACATCCCTGGCATATTGTTCCATCTCGGCCAGCGAGGCATAGGAAGCGTCCTTTAGAAGCATTTTCAGGGTGCAATCGTACAAAGGATAGGTCTGATAGCCTTTGCGGAACGAGGGAAGGATCTGTTCTGCTTGGATGTCATCGTTGGGGCCAGGGGCAGATCCCACGATCACCCTGTGGATCGCGTATGCTTCGGCCGGAAAGGGACGGAACGGAAGACCTGCCTGGCGGGCTAGGTGGGCTCGGGACGTGGCGTCCACCACGACCTTGGATCGCACCGCTTGCCTGCCTGCCCGATTGACCATGATAAACCCACAGGCCCTTCCTGTCTCGTCCACGAGAAGATCCGTGGCATAACAGGCGTAGAGAAAGGCTACGTCATGCTCCAAGAGTGCCTTGTCCAGCTCCCGTTTCACGTGAAGGGGTTTGGGCATGGGACGTGGCGCGTTGGATGAAAGGTCGGCGCCTGAGGAACGAGTGAGGATGATTTCCCCCAGGAGAATTCTGGTGGAACCTGGGGCTCTGCGGATGGAAAAGCGTACATGACGGGTAGGGCATCCCAGTTCGGCCACCAAGGGAAGGGCGGGTTCATCCACGCTGTCCTGGCCTGGATAATCGTTCTGAATCAGAGTCGCGAGCGTCCATGTCTTTCCGTCCACGCTGGTGTCGATTCGAACGGAGTGAACCTGAAAATCGCTCCTGTGGAAGATGAGAAGATGAGCGCGGCAAAAGGGGACCGTTTCGCCCAGATCGGCGGTGATCTCTACATCGCCATCATATTGGACGCTATCCCGAACGGCGCTCGACCAGGCGCCATCCGCGAGTCTTGTGGGAGGATGGGTGTCCTTGTGCAAGTCGGCACTGGGAAGATTCGCTTCATAGGTGAAGGGAAGCGCCATCTCGTCTTCTCTCAGAACATTGTCTTCCGGTGGAACCAGGAACAATCGCTCGGCCAGAGCGTTCGAGGGTGTCTCGTTTTCGTTTAACCAAAGACGGAGCGTGCCTGCCACGTCCTCACCCAGATAGGTCTTGGGCGCGGCCAAGAAAACGCTTGCTCCGGCTTCCGCGGCGGCCACCGCAGCGGCCACCGCTCCTGTTCCTCCTCCTACGATAGCTACATCGACCTCATGGGCCAGAGGAATCTCGCGCTGCGTTTCCAGGATGGATCCTGAGATCGAAGGAATCGAAGAGGATGAGAACACGGCGGCCAGCATCGGTAGCCTCCAGGAACCATGAAGAAGCATGATGACCTCCTGCGGTGAGACATCAGAGGGAGGACAAGGGTTCCTTGAGAGTTTACGGATAAGGATGGGATCAGAGCAACAGCGGTGCAAGGTATCGTATCGTTCGATTTTGATATAATGGGAGATCCCAGGGGAGAATTTTGAGATTCTGTGGGGGCAAGGTAGGCATGAATCTTCATGAACATGGCCGCAGAGAAGGAATAGAATGGAGGGAGGATATGAACCCTAAAATGGAAGAACTATCCAGGTTGATCCTGGATTCCAAGAAGGCAGCAGAGGCAGAGACTCAAGCTGAACCTGAAATGCCCTACACTCGCAAGGTCGATTGGCCCATTTCATGCACGGTGGGTCCAGGATTGGAAGGGGCGATCGCCTGCGAGAGCAAGGTGGGATATGTCAACGGAGCCAAGGGTTGGCTGATCTATAGGGGATATGACATCTTCGATCTGTCCGCTCATTCCTCTTTCGAAGAGACAACGTATCTTCTTCTTCACGGCAGATTGCCCGCGGCAACTCAACTCCAAGAGTTTCGGTCCCACCTGGCCGCTTTCAGGCACTTGCCTGACACACTTCGCAGGCTCATGAGCTTCCCTGTGGAGAAGATGAATACCATGGCTGCTTTGAGACTGGGTATCGATCTCATGCGAAGGGAACAGACCGTATTGGACGAGGAGGGATTCCAACCCCCATCTTCCACGGCCATCGGACTGGACGAGGATTCCATGCCCATGGAAACCAAACCCATGGGCATGAAACGAGCGGTCTATGAGTTTAAAGGGCTGGCTCGAAGGTGGAGAAAAAGATCGCTGCCCGCGGGTCGTGTCGAGCCAGAGGGCATCTCTTCCTGCTATCACCTCATAGCCGGGGTCAGTACCCTGGTCGCGGCCATTGAACGTATTCGGCAGGGAAAGATGCCTATCGAACCGGATCCGGAGATGAGCCACGCGGGCAATTTCCTGTATATGCTCACCGGGAAGAGGCCTGAACCCCTGGAGGAACGGATCTTGGACGTGGCCCTGATTCTTCACGCGGATCATGGGATGAACGCCAGCACCTTTGCCAGCTTGGTGGTTGCTTCCACGCTGTCGGACACCTATTTCTCCGTGGGCGCCGGCGTCGCGGCCCTGAACGGGCCTCTGCATGGTGGCGCCAACGAACAGGTCATTCGGACCCTGCGAGAGATCGGGGGACCGGAGAAGGTTGGGGAGTGGTTCGATAAAGCCATGGCGAAGAAGGAGAAGATCGCTGGGTTTGGCCATCGGGTCTACAAGACCTACGATCCCAGGGCGAGAATCCTGGGTCCTTTGGCTAGGATGATGGCGCCTGCCCAGCCTGAGTTGAAAATCTTGCTCGATACGGCCATGGTTTTGGAGAAGGAAGTGGTGGATCGCCTGGGCGAATCCAAGAAGATCTTTCCCAACGTGGATTTCTATTCAGGACTGGTCTATGCGTCTCTTGGGATTCCATCCGAGCTTTTTACACCCATCTTTGCTGTCAGTCGGGTGGCCGGGTGGACGGCCAGGGTGCAAGAGTATCTCAGGAAGAATAGAATCTTCAGGCCTCGAGCCATCTATGTGGGAAAGATCCACAGCGAATACGTTCGAATGGAGGACAGGGACGAGAAGAGCTAACTCTTGTCGATTTCCAGGATTCCCACGAGTCCGTGAGCCGCTCCTATTCCTTCTTGCATTTGATCGACGATATACCGAAGAGCGTACCCCAATTGGGGTTCGATGATGTTCTCTCGGGGCAGGCCGATGTTGAGCCATCCCACGCCCTGGATAATCCGTCGCATTCTATCCATCATCATGCGGAGAGCGGGGGGACACGCGGGAGAGCATGCCGGTAGAGGTTCGAGAAACTCTTCTTTCGATGTATCGTAGGATTCCATCAAGACCATGGTGGTTTGAATCAAGGTGTTCCAGGCCATCTGAATCCCTTCGAAGTAGCCGTTGAGAAACGGAAATCCTTGTCTCGGACTGTAGTCGATGAGAAGTCGAGACAGATCCGTCCTGGTATTATCCTCATGGAGAGAGTTGACAAAACCGCGGATCGGTTGGGCATGGGAGTTGTAGTCTCCAGTGTCCATGTGGCGCCCGGTAAAGATAGATCGATCGTATAAATCCAGAAGATTGAGCCTGATTCGGGTTTGACGTTCCACCTCTTTCAGGATCCATGCGACTTCATCCCTGCTCATGAGACGCAGGGAAAGATGCTGCAGCTCATTGCGCTTGGCATCGCGGGTGTCTTTGTCATAATAGATATAGGAAACGACATAGTCCATGTTGCGGGGTTGTTTTTCCTCGTGAGTCCAAAGGGATTGCCATTCGTAAGAATACCTGCCCAGCCAGTCGCAAACAACAATACAGTACTCAGGGGTTCTTTCCACGATTTCCACCAGAAGCTGGATCAGTGTCGCATCATCGTTGTGGTGGGAACAGGTTCCGAAGGAGCTGAAATAGAGATCGAAAGGTGCTTCATCTTTCTCCATGGGAAGCCCTTGGGTGAAATCGGCCTTTTCGAAGAACACCTTGGGATGAGATCCGCAATGCTCGTCGGCTTGGCGAAGGAGGTCTTCGTTCAGGTCCACTCCCTTGTAGAGTCCCAGGATGTCTGGAGAAAGCAAATCGATCTTCACCTTTTGCAGGTCAGGATCTCGTTCGCGTACCCCGGTCAGCAAATCGAAACCATCTGCGCATCCACACCCCAGATCCATGATTCGGATTCTTTTCATCCTGTTCCTGCAAAATCGAATCAATTTCATCAGGTGCGGACGAAGATGAATACGTGTGATCTCATCCTCCCAAAACCTTCGCACGTTGTCATATTTTCCTTGGAGTCCTGACTGTTTTTCGTACTGTCCGCTACAAGCGGCTTCACTATAGGCTTTCATCTGATCCTTGGTGCATGGAATCATGATCCATCCTCCGATAGGGCCGCGGTCAGGATTCCATCTATCCTTGCCTCCAAATCCCGCAACAGGCCACCTGGTAAATGCTTGTGTGGACGTTCCGAGAGATTTCTGACCTTCTCATGCGCGGCCCGCAGGGTGTCTCCCTCAGGATCCTCTAGGGGGAAACGTACATACACGTCTTCCCTGGATGGCAGAGGCAGATGATATAAAAAG
>Ga0114946_10000202_pt1 | contig 36914 bp, 21 predicted proteins | sample WalLakDeSediment_FD_88676 | JGI IMG/M metagenome (GOLD analysis project Ga0114946, IMG submission 88676) | Lake sediment microbial communities from Walker lake, Nevada to study Microbial Dark Matter (Phase II) - Walker Lake 11/02/13 Deep Sediment | ecosystem: Environmental > Aquatic >... | reverse complement strand
TTGCGCAGATACTTACACCCTTACCCGCACATGGACTGCCACCGACAACTGCGGTAACAGCATTACGCATGTCCAGGTTATTTCTGTTGAAGACACCACCGATCCCGTTTGGGATCAGGTAATGCCGGCTGATGTTACTGTAGAATGTGACGCTGTAGCTGAAGCTCCGGCTGTGGTGACTGCTTCGGATAATTGTGACACTGGCGTGACTGTGGTATTCAGCGAGGTGCGCACCGACGGCGCTTGCGCAGATACTTATACCCTTACCCGCACATGGACTGCCACCGACAACTGTGGCAACAGCATTACCCATGTCCAGGTTATTTCTGTTGAAGACACCACCGATCCCGTTTGGGATCAGCCAATGCCGGCGGATATAACCGTGGAATGCGATGAAGTGCCCGAGCCGCTGGCCGAGGTAACAGCCTCCGATAACTGCGATGACGCCGTTACGATCCAATTCACAGAAATAAGAACCGATGGTGAATGCGAAGCCTCCTACACCCTAACAAGGACATGGACCGCTACTGATATTTGCAGCAATCAAACTATCCATGTTCAGGTGATCACCGTGGAAGACACCACCGCTCCAGTATTTTCAGTTATACCTGAAGATTTAACAGTTGAGTGTGATGGGGAAGGTAACATTTCCGACCTTGAAGACTGGCTTGAAAATGTAGCCGCAACAGATAATTGCAGTGATGTTACAATCACTAATGACTTTGTGGTCTTAAGTGATGATTGCGGCGCGACCGGAACGGTTAATGTTACCTGGACAGCTATTGATTCATGTGGCAATAGTTCAACCGCTTCGGCTAGTTTCATGATTGCGGACACTACTCCTCCGGTAATTGTTTGTCCTGAAACACCCATAATAGTAATAATTCCTGCTGGGGAAACAGGCTATATTGCCCAGGATGGTGAATTTGACTTAGTCAGCAGCGAAGATATCTGCAGCGATGTAACGGCAACTCATAACCTGGCCCATACCAGCCAATTCACCCTCGATGGTTATGAATTCCCGCTTGGAAATACAGAAGTGATTTGGACTGCGATGGATGATTGTGATAACATTTCTGAGTGTAGCTTTATCGTTACGGTTTACGCTCCTTCCATAACCATTACAAAATCTGCTGAACCTCAAACTTACAGTTTCGAGGGACAGGAGATTACCTACACCATTACAGTAACCAACAACGGTAATGCAGCACTTACCGATGTTGTTGTGACCGACCCGCTAACAGGACTCAACTTCACGATCGAAACAATGCTCCCGGGTGAAACTTTGACCTTTACCGAAACTTATACAATAACTTATTACGACTTGTTTGAAGGCATTGTTGAAAACACCGCCATTGTAATTGGCATGGATCCCGAAGGCAATGAAATTACCGATAACGAAACCGAAATTATTTATGTGGCACTGGACGACCTGGAGATTATCCTGGTAAATCAAATCGATGTGCTTTGCTTCGGAGATGATACGGGGTCCGCAGAGATACATATTGTTGGCGGCCTATATCCCTATACCATTACGTGGTTCACTGATCCGGAGCAAACCGGCTTGGTTGCCTCCAATCTTCCGGCGGGAACTTATGTGGTTATCGTTACTGACGCGCTTGGAAACAGCACTCAGTTTTCGGTAGTGATCAGCCAGCCAGATGCTCCTTTGAATATTACTTACCATGTAAACCATGTACTGTGTAATGGTGACAACTCCGGCGCTATTGATGTGGAAGTGTTTGGTGGCACTGAACCTTACACATTCACCTGGAACACGGGCGCTACAATTCAAAGCATAAGTGAACTTACTGCAGGGCTTTATTTGCTGACCATTGAAGATAATAACGGTTGTATTCTTGAATTGGATGTGACCATTAATGAACCGGAAGCTTTATTTATAAGCAACATTGAAATTGTGGGTGTATTGTGCAAAGAAGACGAAGAGGGCTCGATTCATTTTAACGTTAACGGAGGGGTTGCACCTTTCAACTACCTTTGGAGCAATGGAGCAATCACCGAAAGTCTGGTTAATGTGCCCGGGGGCGAATACCAGGTGATTATTACTGATACCAACGGCTGCGAATTGACTTATGATTTCCTCATTCCTTTTGAGGATGAAGATTGTGAACTCAGAATACCCCAAGGGATTAGTCCCAACGGTGATGGATTAAATGATTTTTGGGTAATAAAAGGGCTAATTAGATTCCCCCAAAACGTGGTAAGAATATATAATCGTTGGGGAACGCTAGTATTTGAAGCCGGCCCATACCAAAACGATTGGGAGGGAAGACCAAACCGCGGCAGAATGTCGACCGATATGACCGGAAGGCTGCCCTCAGGAACTTACTTTTATGTAATTGAATTTGAACCTGGCAAAAAAGCAGTTTCTGGGTTTATTTACCTAACGAAATAAAAAAACAAATCAAGACCCTTATTTGGGAACAAAAATAATGAACAAGTCCATTTCAATATTATTGTTTTTTGGTTTTTTCCTAAGTGGGATGGCTTATTCTCAGCAGGTTCCAATGTACGGTCAGTACATTTTCAACAACTCTGTAATTAACCCGGCCCAAGCAGGGGTTAATGATCACAGCCAGTGGGGTGTTCTCGGCAGGTACCAATGGCGTGGCGTTGAAGGTGCCCCGGTTACCCATACCGCATTTTTTAACAGCAGGCTCCCGGGTAATATGGGTTTTACCATTGGCATTTACCAGGACAATATCGGCCCGGTTCGCGATCACACTCTTCAGACAGACTTTGCATACCATGCAAGGCTCTCGGAAAGCTGGTACCTCTCAGGTGGATTGAGAGTTGTTGCTTCAATTATTAAATTGAATCTTCTCGAACTCGAAAACCTCGATCCGGGCGATCCGTATTTTAACCAGAATCTTTCTTCAGGATTACATTTAAATGTTGGAGCCGGACTGCTTGCCTTTTCAGAGAAAGTCTTTTTAGGTCTTTCTCTGCCAAAAGCACAAAGAAAAGGATTTGGCGATGCCAACCAGGTGCAAAGCATTGTTTCTCGTCATATATTTTTTTATGGCGGAGCCACCTTCGACCTGGTTGACGATTTTGTGGTTACGCCAAGTTTTCTTTTCAAAGACAGCGAGAGAGCCCCAGCACAACTTGACCTGAACCTTGTTTTTGGATATAATGAGATATTTGATTTTGGTCCAATGCTCAGGTCGAACTTTTCTAACAGCTGGCTTGATGCGGTAGGCTTTCTGGTGGGAATGAAAGTTACCCCAAGCTGGTATTTCGGGTATATGTACGAATACCCCACCAATGATATGAATCTTGCCACCAAACAAACGCATGAAATATCGCTTCGTTACTTCTGGGGTGCAAAACAACGACTAAGAATTCGTTCTCCAAGGTATTTTCTTTAAACAAATCCAGAAAAAAAAGCGATCATACGCAAAATTTTGCATAAAATTGCAAAACAGATCATCGATTGAAAGGCGAAGCCTGAAAGATGTTATCTTAGCTTAAACAGATTGTTATTAAAAAGGGTTGAATTGGAAAAATTTTACAAAAAATTCCTGATTTTTTCTTTTTGTCTGGCTTGTTTGACAACGGTATCCTTTGCCCAGGGAATTCCCGACCCTGAGACGCTAATTGGAGCAGACCTGCGAAAAGCCCGCATTTCTCTCAACGAGGCCATAAAACAAGGCAACGATAGCCTTACCATCAACCTCGCAGAAGTGCTTTTCTACAGCGGCGATTATGAACAGGCCTTTATAATGTATCGCCGCGCCGACTCCCTGCGCCTTTTTTCATCGCTTCGCCAGCGAAGGAATTTTTCCCATTCCGCCAGGCTTATTAACACTCGCTCGCCATACGACAGGGAAACAGGCTATTTCAATAAGGAATGGTTTTTCGACATTGATGTGCAACCCTATTGCGGCAATTCAGGGAATGAAGACATTGCCCCCTACAAATGGAATAATTGGCTGTTCATTGCATCTTCAAGGGGTTCCAGTCGCCGCAAGTATGACTTTACCAAGCGGCCGTTTCTCGACATTTATGCCTTCGACCACAATAGCTGCCAGCCGGTTAGGCTCCCTGACTTTCTTCCCCGAAGGATAAATACCCGCTGGCACGATGGTCCGATAACCATTTCGGCCGACACCAGCCTTGTGATTATTTCGCGCAATTTTGGCCGCCCCAACGAACGAGGAGTTGTGAATATTTTCCTTGAGTATTTCGTAAGGACAAACGGTCGCTGGAGCAGACCCCAGGCGTTCCCTTTTGCCAGTGATTTCTTTTCCATACAGCACCCCTTTTATCACGACAAAGAGCAAACCCTTTATTTTTCTTCCAACATGCCCGGCGGGCATGGCGGATTCGACCTTTATAAGTCAAGATGGAATGGCAACAGTTGGGATTCTCCGGTTAATCTTGGCCCGGAAATCAATTCACCCTACGATGAGGTTTTCCCAAGCTTCACCCCGGCCGGCGATTTGGTTTTCTCAACCAACCATATTGAAACCTCTGGTGGTCTCGATATAGTTTTGTACAAGGATGGCACTCGAACGCTGTTCCCTTCCCCCATAAATACCCCTTTTGATGATTATGCCATTTTCTTCGTGGACGAAAACAACGGTTACCTGTCTTCTAATCGTGCAGGCCGGGCTTTTGCCGACAATATCTATTCATTCACAATACACGTTGAGCCAATTATTGAGCATGAGTTCATTGCCAGGGTTGTAGACGTAAGAACCGGGCTGCCTGTGGAAGGAGCCAACATTATTTTTTCCTCTTTCGATGAAAAATTTTCAGGAACGGTAACTACAAATGAAGAAGGAAATGAGCTGCTTTTCACTTCTGAAGCTGAACCCGAGGCCTTAAGTTTTGAGGTAAGCAAACCAGGATATCAAACACTTATTATTGGTAAGGATGACCCAATCAGGGTCGACTCGCTCAATTATATTATTTTTCCAATTGAGCGAATTATTGTAAGAGAAGAGCCGGTTTTTGCAGAGCAAATGACAGACGAACCAGAGATTACAGTACCTGGGGGCGCCATGGCCCAGCATATTACTTCAGAGGTTTCCACCGGAAGCATTATCCTTTATTTCGAAAATGACCTTCCGGCCCGTAACGCTGGCGGAAACAGTAACATTGCACAGTACCAGGTGGTTTATGAGTTATATTATAACTCCCGTGATGAGTATTACCAGAAAAGTGCCAGTAGCCGTGAAGACCTAGATAACTTTTTCACGGAAGTGGATGATGGCATGAAAAATCTGGAAGCTTTCTCTGAATTTCTTTATGATCAGCTCAGGGAGGGCAAGCGGTTTTTAATTGACCTTTCGGCATATTCCAGCCCTATTGCCACCAGTGAGTATAACGCCCGCCTTTCTGAAAGAAGAAATGCCTCGGTAAGAAACTACCTCGGGAACTGGCGTGGTGGCGTTATTATTCCCTTTATCAGGAATGGCAATCTTCAGTTCTCAGAAAAAGCATTTGGCGATACTCAGGCTCCGCCTCAGGTTTCTGCAAGTCGCACCCAGCGAGAAAGTTCAGTATACAGCGTTGATGCATCAAGGGAAAGAAGGGTTGCCCTTTTCTGGCGGAAGGATGAGAATGGAAGACCTTTACCTGTTGCTGAATTAAAGCCGGAAAGTTCAACCTATTACATTATTGCCGGAAGTTTCAAAAGCCGCAGGGGTGCCGAAACCATGGCAGCCAGTCTCAGAAGGCGCGGAGCCGCTGCGCCGGGCATCCTGGAACCGACCCCAAATGGTCTTTTCAGGGTTTACTTCAGCCGCAGCCAGCAACTTGAACCGGCATTAAAAGACCTGGAATTTGTAAGAAGAAGTGTCGAACCCGCTGCCTGGATTATCAATGGCGAAGGAGCTTCACTGCATATAGAAGAGATCAGGGGCCCCGAAAATTATATTATTGCAGGCAGCTTCAGGAGTATGCGCGGTGCAGAAGAAATGCTTAACCAATTAGCCAGAATGGGTGTAAGCACTGCCGGCATTCTCGACCGCACTGCTGAAGGCCTTTACCGGGTTTATTATAACCGCTACCAGCAACCAACACATGCAACCCACGAACTGGCAAACGTAAGACAGAGTGTTGCACCTGATGCGTGGATACTTTCGCGTTAAAACAAACTGAAAGAAACAAGGAGGCTGCCCTTCAGTGAAAGGCAGCCTCCTTTGTTTTTCCGCGAAAGCGAAAAACTAATCCTGTCCGGGAACCAGGAACTTATCACCGGTAACCTGTATGATCAGGCGCAGCCACCATTCGGGATATTGCGGATGCTCCACAATGGGATAGCGGCCATAACGATTGGTAAGAAACTCGCCGTCTACTTCCTTCTTTAGGTTGCCATCAAGGTGTTTCACCATCAAAAAGCGGAAAAGTTGCTCCCATCGCTCCACGGTGTAATTGCCTGAGTTTACTGAAAACTCCGTGACAAATTCGCGTGCCAGCTGAGGGTCGGTTTTAAAAAGTTCTGAAGCCGTTTTGTCAATGGCTGGCACCATGGCAAAGAAACGGTTTTCGAGCTCGCTCTGCGCTTTTTTAACATCGGGCATAATAAGGCTGTATCGCAAGTAGGCAAATTGTGCCACCTTGTTGAAAACCCAGAAAGCGGCATCTTCCGAATACTCGAGTATGCTTCCGTTGCCCACTTCAAAAGTATGCGGCACGCGCTGCATCCCTGCATACATGGGCACGTAAACGGTGGAGTTGGCATCGTCCACACCAAACCATAGGATGCCGCCCACCGGATCGGGGTAATTCCTGCGCAGCTGGGCAATGTATGAGAAGGCGGTTTGCTGGGTGGCGGTGGTGCGTTCGTGGAAATATTGCTTGCCATCAACCTCCCATGTTAGCGGGCGCCACCGGTAAGGCAACCCCCAGGGGCCAGCTCCAATATCACCACTCATATCGTAATCAGTACCCTCAAGATAGTCGCGCTTGAAGTCGATCAGGTCCTGAACGGACAATTTGCGTTCAGGCTTAATGTAAAGGGGCATGCGATTGTCCATGTCGTAACCCATGGCATAGTCCATATAGGGCATCATATCGCTACTTACTTCCTTGAACATGCTCCATACGCGGGCTTCGCAAAAACGGGCCGAACCAAAATCGAGAGGGGCATAAGCATCGGAGAAGCTGAATTCGGCATCAGGCCCATCGAAGTATTCTTTGCGGCGGGCAAAACTCACCACGTCGTGGGCATAAACGGTAGCTATATCAGGCTCGTTGATCAGGTGCAGGTTTTTGCTGCTGATGGAAGTTCTCAGGTCTTCGCGGTCGAAGTTCATAATACGGGCATGGTTGGCGTGGGCCGAAATATAACCATCGGGGATGCGGATGGCAACCCAAAGAGCCCCCTTTTCAGCATTGTAATACTCGCGGGTGCGGCGATTGTACTGCCAGTCGGTTCCCTTGCCTACAATCTCCATGATCCACACCTCATTGGGATCGGCAATGGAAAAAGACTCTCCCCCACCATAGTAGCCATATTCTTCTACAAGTTCAGCAATCACCCTAATAGCTTCACGGGCAGTGGCCGAGCGTTGCATGGCAATAAACATAAGGCTGCCATAGTCAATGCCACCAGTGGTGTCGTTTAGCTCGTTCCTACCGCCAAAAGTGGTTTCGCCAATGGCCACCTGCTTTTCATTCATGAAACCTATTACCGTATAAGTAAAAGGCGGATTGGGAATTTTGGCCAGCGGCTTATGACTGCCACGGTAATAGGCCTGAAAGTAAGAACCTTCGGGCTGGGGGCCGCCAGGCAGGTAATACAACTCGCCGTAACGAATGTGCGAGTCGGCGGCATAGCTGATCATGGAAGAGCCGTCAACAGAGGCTCCGGGTGTTACCAGATAACTGGTACATGCCAGGGCAACACCAGCAAAAAGGCTTAAAAAAGCCGTAATAAAAAATCGAATTGTTTTCTTCATTGCTTTTTATATTGATTGATGATTTTTCAGGGATGGCAAATATAACCAAAAAAAAATCAAGCTTTAACAACCATAGCGCATTGAAATAAATGTGACATGTAACAAAACCCGCGAAAACACTCCATGGTCATAAAAATTCTTAATCGGGCTTACATACAAACATTTGGCATAAAATATTGTTACTTTTGCAGTCTCAAATTTCAGGGAAAATGGTTTTCCGCAAAGGAATATTCAAAAGCATTGTTTTTATCACCATTCCTCTGGTGCTGGCGCTGTTTTATAACCAAACGGCCAACTGGCACTACCATGTATTGCAGAACGGACAGGTTGTAGAGCATGCCCATCCCTACAAAAGCGCAAAAACGCCCGGCACCCCATTCCAAAGCCACCAGCATAGCGATTTCGAATATATGGTGCTTGCCCAGCTATGGGTGGCTTCTGCTTTTTGGGCCGTTTTTTTAGTGCTATCCTTCTTAATAGCAACCGGCCCGCGACCTTTAAGAGTAGTCCGGAAGGTATTTTTTATAAAAAATCCCGGATTTCCCAACCACCTCCTTCGGGCTCCGCCTGTGTTGGCTTATATTATTTAAAGCTTTCATTACCTTAAGCTTTTCATCATTAAACTCCTGCGGAGGAAATAATCCGCCGGGAAAGTCTAACATATTTTTAAATTTATTACACCCAATTTTATGAAGAATATTATGATCGTATTTATTACGCTCCTGTTTTTAAATATTTTCCCGCTTAATGCGGAAAACCTTGAACAACGCCCGGTGACCGATGCCAATGTTTTCGGGCATGTTGTTGATGCCGAAACAGGCGATCACGTCCCCTTCATCAACCTGCTCATTGAAGGCACCCGAATTGGAACAATCACTGATGCCACGGGGCACTATATTCTAACCAACCTGCCAATAGGCGAACATGAGCTTATTGTACAGGGCATGGGCTATGAAACCGCCCGGGTGGCTTTTACAGCCGTTGCCAGGCAAACCATTGAAGTTGATGTAGAAGTAAACTCAACGCATATTAACCTGAGCGAAATCATTATTACGGCTTCGCCTACTGCAAGCGGATTCCGTTACCAGCCCGACAAGAGTTTTATTGGCGAAGACCTTCAGCGCCGCAGCGAGGCCTCCTTTGGCGAGATGCTCAATGGTGAGCCCGGCGTGGCTATGCGCAGCATGGGCTCGGCACCCGCCCGCCCGGTAATTCGCGGCCTGGATGGCGACCGTATCCTGGTGCTGCAGAACGGCGAACGGATGGGTGACATTTCTGAGACCTCGGCCGATCATTCCATTTCGCTCGATCCCCTGGCGGCCAGCCGCGTGGAGGTGGTTCGTGGGCCAGCCAGCCTTTTGTATGGTTCGAGTGCCCTTGGAGGGGTTATAAACCTGATGACCACCGACATTCCCGATGATGCCGACATGGGTACCGGCGGAGTATTTTCTTTGCAGGGGGCCACAGTAAACAGCATGGGCGCCGGCTTTGGACGAATAACCCAAGGCATGGACAACTGGGCAGCCTCAGCCAGATTTTCTTATAGGCAAGCTGGCGACACCCAAACACCTGGAGGAATTATTCCCGATACCGGCATGAACAACTACGACAGTTCTGTTGGATTTGGCCTGAAAAGAGGCCAGAACTCGGGAGGACTTAGCCTTTCGCTCACAGGCCAGAATTACGGACTGCCGGGTCATAGCCATCACCCCGACGAAAGGGTGGAGATTGCCATGCAGCGCCAGTCACTTCAGGGGCGCTGGAATTACCGTCGCAGTGGCTTTTTCGACCGGGGACAGCTGCGCTTCAATGCTTCCAGAATGCTGCAGGACGAGCTTGAAATAGAAGAAGCCAGCGGCATTGAAGATGAAAACATTGAACTTTCGTTTGAAAAATATACCCTCAGCAGCACAGCCACACTGCAACACAAGCCTTACAGCATTTTTGCCCGCGGCGCCTTTGGGCTGAACCTTTATGCGCACACTCTTGATGTGAGTGGCGGCGAGGCCTTTACCCCTGGCGAGCGACGAATGGCACTGGGCATATTTACTTTCCAGGAAATCCCGCTCAGCAACATCTTCAGATTACAAGCAGGCATCCGCTTTGATTTTCAGCATACCGGCGCATTGCCAAACGAAATTTTTCTGCAGGCCGACAATTCAAGAAATGCCTTTAACTACTCCGGGTCCATCGGCTTAAACCACCGCCCTCTGCCCGGCTGGGAGATAGGCGGCCAATTTGCCCGCTCGCACCGAAACCCAAACATTCAGGAACTTTTTGCCAATGGGGTGCATCTCGGGGCAGGTGTTTATGAAGTCGGCGAGCCAACGCTCAAGGACGAGATCGGAAACGGGGGCGACTTTTTTATTCGTTATGGCTCCGACAAGCTGGAGTTTGAGCTGGCTGCCTTTGTCAATCATTTCTACAACTTCATTATTTTTCAGCCCACAGGCGAGGAAGACGAAGCCAGCGGTTTCTTGATTTTCCGCTACGAAAGCGACGAAGCCCGCCTGATGGGAGGTGAGATTTCACTGGGATGGATGCCCACCGAAAGCCTTACCCTTGGCCTCGGGCTCGATTATGTAAACGGCCGCCGCTTTGGCAATGGCAAGGAAGATCTGCCGTTTATTCCGCCATTGCGTTTCCGGGCCGATATTGAATACGACTTTGGCTGGGGCTGGCTGGGCGCTAAGCTGCAGGCAACGGCCACACAAAACCGCGTAGCCCCTGAAGAAGATACTACACAGGGATATACCCTGCTGGGTGCTTCGGCCGGTTACCGCCTTAACAAAGGGGGCCGTCACGTGATCATATTCCGCGCCGACAATCTGCTGAATACCAGTTACCGCGACCACCTCTCGCGCATGGAAGACCGCAACTACCTTATGCCCGGCAGAAACATTAGTTTGGCCTATCGCTGGTTTTTTTAAACTTTGGCACGGCATTTGTTGTTAATAAATTAGACACGATTACCCCCCTATATATTTTCTCTTCATGTTGTTTTGGTTTGTTTGCAAAGCCCGGTTCTACCGGGCTTTTGTTTTTTTGGCATAGCCTTATGTTTGTTCCCTTATCTTTGCAAAAAACACAACCAATGTCAGAACCCCAAAAGAAACTTTTTCTGCTCGATGCTATGGCATTGATTTACAGGGCCTATTATGCATTTAGCAAAAACCCCAGGATCAGTTCAAAAGGAATGAACACAAGCGCCATACTGGGCTTTGCCAACACCCTTACCGAAGTGCTAAAAAAAGAGAATCCAAGTCATATAGCCGTGGCTTTCGACTCGAAGGCTCCCACGGTAAGGCATACAGAATTTGCAGCCTACAAGGCCCAGCGCCTCGAAGTGCCCGAAGACATCATTACCTCGCTCCCCTATATCCGAAAACTAATTGAAGGCTTTAATATCCCCGTCATTGCCATGGATGGTTACGAAGCCGACGACATAATTGGCACCCTGGCAAAAAAAGCTGAAAAAGAAGGTTTCCGGGTGTATATGATGACACCCGACAAGGATTTCGGGCAGCTGGTTTCTGAGAATATTTTTATGTACAAGCCTGCCCGGATGGGTAACGGGGTTGAAATCTGGGGGGTGAAGGAGGTATGCGAGAGGTATGGTATCGAACGTCCCGAACAGATTATTGACCTGCTGGGATTGTGGGGCGACTCCTCCGACAACATTCCGGGTGTGCCCGGTATTGGCGAGAAAAAAGCCAAAGACCTCATCCGCCAGTTCGATTCCGTCGAAAATCTGCTTCAAAACCTTGATGACGTAAAGGAAAAAAGAAGCCAGCAAAGCTTGCGCGACTTTACCGATCAGGCCATTATGTCGAAAAAACTGGCCACTATCATTCTTGATGTGCCTGTTGAGTTAGATGTGGAAGCCCTGAGACTTAAAGATCCCGACGCCAAAGCCTTGCTTCCCCTCTTCGAAGAACTGGAGTTCCGCACATTTGCCAAGAGAGTGTTTACCGATAATGAAATTATCCCCGAAGAAAAAGCAAAAAAAGCGGTAATACAAAGCGGGCAGATGGACCTTTTTGGAGGCAGTGGCATGTTTGACGAAGGGGCATCGGCCGAAGAAAAGTTGGAAAAACTTCTTAAAGAAAAGAATTATAATACCTTGAATGAAGGCCGTGATTTGGATGATTTGCTTGCGCAGATTAGAAAGGAGAAACACTTTTGTTTCGACACCGAAACCACCAGCCTTGTTAATATTGACACCCAATTGGTGGGCATTGCCTTTTGCCTTAAACCGGGACAGGCCTGGTATCTTCCGTTTCCTGAAGACCAGGAGAAAGCGCAGGAGCTGGCCGATAAGCTGAAGGAAGTTTTTGAAGATTCGACTATTGAAAAAACCGGGCAGAACCTGAAGTTCGATATCGGGGTGCTTCGCAACTACAACATCCGCACCGATGGCAAGCTTTTCGACACCATGCTGGCACACTACCTGTTGCAGCCCGACATGCGGCACAACATGGATGTACTGGCACAGACCTATCTGAACTACATTCCGGTAAGCATCGAAGCCCTGATCGGGCGAAAAGGGAAAAATCAGCTAAGTATGCGCTCGATACCAATGGAAAAGGTAACCGCATATGCCTGTGAAGATGCCGACATAACTTTGCAATTGCGAGAGGTTTTTGAACCCATGCTCAGGGAGCAAAACCTGCTGGAGCTTTTCCATATGGTAGAAACCCCGCTGGTACCGGTACTGGCCGAAATGGAACGCCACGGCGTAAGCATTGACGAAAAAGCCCTGGAGGAGTATTCAAAGGTGCTGGAGAAGAGCATTGCCACAATTGAAAACGAAATTTACGAACTGGCTGGCGTGAGATTCAACATCGGTTCGCCCAAGCAACTTGGCGAGATCCTTTTCGTTCGGCTAAAGGTGTCGGAAAGCGCCAAAAAAACCAAGACCAAGCAGTTCAGTACCAGTGAAGACGTGCTTTCGAAGCTGGCCGAAAAGCATCCGATTATCAACAAAATTCTGGATTATCGCTCGCTTACAAAGCTTAAGTCCACTTACGTGGATTCCTTGCCCAAACTGGTGAATGAAAGGACCGGCCGCATACACACCTCCTACAACCAGGCGGTAGCTGCCACCGGCAGGCTCTCATCAAACAACCCCAACCTGCAAAACATCCCCATTCGTACCGAAGAAGGCCGTCTGATACGCCAGGCGTTTGTTCCGGGTGAAAAAGATTTTACCCTTCTTGCTGCCGACTACAGCCAGATCGAGTTGCGCATTATTGCCTCCATGAGCAAGGACGAGGCTATGATGGAAGCCTTCAGGCAAAATCTCGACATTCATACCGCCACCGCTGCCAAAGTGTATGAGGTGGAGCTGGCCGATGTATCCAAAGAGATGCGCCGCAACGCCAAAATGGTAAACTTTGGTATTGTTTACGGTATTTCAGCCTTTGGACTTGCCGAAAGGCTCAATATTCCCAAACAGGAGGCCGCACAAATTATTGATCAGTATTTTGAGAAATACCCGGGCATAAAAAAATACATGGAAGACACCATTGCCTTTGCCCGAGAGCACGAGTTTGTTTCGACCATTATGGGGCGCCGCCGCTACATAAAAGACATTAACAGCGCCAATGGCATGCTGCGTGGCTATGCCGAACGAAACGCCATCAATGCCCCGGTGCAGGGATCGGCCGCCGATATGATCAAACTGGCCATGATTGTCATTGACCAGGAAATGCAGAAAAAGAAAATGAAGTCAAGGATGATCATGCAGGTGCATGACGAACTTGTTTTTGAGGTTCACCAAAGTGAAATCACAGAAATGAAAGCCCTGGTGGAAGAGAAAATGAAAACCGCCATGGAACTAGAAGTGCCGGTAGTGGTGGAAATGAATACCGGCAGCAACTGGTTGGAAGCACATTAAAAAATGAGAGGCTGCGAAAAACAGCCTCTCATTTTTTATCCGCCAACCGCATTTTTATAATGCTCGTATCGTTCAAGAATTTCGTACACATACTGGAATGGCTCTTCACCCCGGGCAAATCCAAACCTGACCACATCGTCCTGATAATACTTTGGTTTTGATTTGTTCAGGATAAAGTAGTCCACGTTATCTCTCCAAATATTGGGATCTTTCTCGTACTTCTCGGCCAGGCGCCGAGCGTCGAGCACATGCCCAATGCCCACATTATATGAAGCCAACACAAACTTAATCCGTTCGTTGTCGTCGGCCACGTGTTCCTTAAGAATATTGTCGAGCCAGCGCAGGTAACGTATCCCAGCAAGAATATGCTCAGGCACGCTAGAGGTTGAATCCACGTTGAGGGTTTCAGCCGTAGTAGGCATTAACTGCATAATACCCATGGCTCCGGCCCAGGAAACTGCATCGTGGTTAAACCGCGACTCCTGGTAAGCCAAAGAGGCTATCAGGCGCCAGTCCCAGCCAACAATGCCGGCGTACTGTTTAAAGTAGGTGTCGAAAACAGAAATATTGCCTCCGCCCAAGGAGTTGTAGGAACTTTTGGCAATATACAAGCTTCGAGGATTGTTGTAATATTTGTTATAAATACCTGCAAACTGGCTAGTTGCCGTAAACTCGCGCATCCATTCATTAATGGCCTCGAGCAGCAAGGGCATATCCTTCTTAACTGCCCACGAAAGGTTCTGAGGGAAGCTCAGCGGGGTGCGCCCGTCGATGCTGGCATAATAATTCTGATTGATACGGGCAAGCTGTTCGTCGCTAACCGTATATTCAATCTCGCCATTGGCCACCATTTCAATAAGCTGCTCCACCTCAAGGTCAACTTCAACAATATTAATGGAATGGCCAATTTCTTCCATGAGGTTGCGAAGGCGCTCCACAAAGGCCGAGTTTCGCTGCACGTGCACGGTTTTTCCGGCCAGGTCGAGCTGGTTTCGCACCAGACGGTCTTCAATATCGGAAAAACGCATGGCAATCCAGTTAGCAGGCTTGCGCTGCACCAGCACCTGGCGCGACTGGCCATGTGGCTCGGTAAAACTGACAATACGGCTCCTCGATTTGGTAACTGTTAGGTCAAGGGCAATCACATCACATTCGTTTTCTGCCAGCAGGCAGTTAAGGTTTTCTTCCAGGTCGTTGGTGGCATAAACCTCCAGTTCAACCCCTATATGTGCGGCAAAAAGCCTGAGTAGTTCAAGGTGAAAGCCCATAGGTTCGCCACGGTATACAAAGTAATTGGTAGAATTGTAATTCGTGGTAGCCCTCAGCACGCCCCTTTCGAGGATCTGAGGAAGGTCTACGGAGTAATCCTTTTCTGTTGCCGACAACTGATCTTCGGACTTCAGTCCGCGTATGGTAAAAAATACTGAAACGATCAGGAGAAAAATGGCAACGAAGAAGAGAATTTGTTTTCGTTGTTTAAGCATTTAAAAAAATTTCGTTGCTACTAAAAAGCCGACAAAGGTACAAAAAAAACCAACATCAGCACTGTTAAATGTATCTTGTTCAAATACAATAGATAAAATTAGGTTTAAATCCGCTAAAAACTTTGTTTTCCATTACCATTTTATCAACAGTTGCTTCCGTAATTTTGTTCATAAACAACCAACACCCACTAAAAACAACCATTTTATCCTTCTGATTTAAAATTTTTTGTTGATAAAAACCTTTAAGCGATAACATTTAACAAATACCGGGCCATAATTTTTTCATGTCAGGTTGGGCAAATGAAAAATTTCATGTAGGTTTGGTTGGCGAAATCAGAAAGGGAGAAAAAATGTTTTTTAAAGATGTAGTGGGCCATGACGGCCTGAAGAACCAGTTAATTGTTAATGTTTCGAAAAACCGGATCAGCCACGCCCAATTGTTTCTAGGGCCTGAGGGGTCGGGAAAACTGGCCCTGGCCCTGGCTTACGCCCGCTATATTCATTGCCGCAACCGGGGTTCTGAAGATGCCTGCGGAAGTTGCCCTTCTTGCATCAAGTTCAACAAACTTGAACACCCCGACCTGCATTTTTTCTTTCCCACGGCCAACTTAAAAAATATGGGGAGCGACGATAGCAGTGAAAAAAAGCCCCGCAGCAAGCTGTTTTACGCACAATGGCGTGAAATATTGCTCGAGTCGCCCTACTTCCGCTATGCCGACTGGCTCGAAAAACTGGGTGTGCAAAACCAGCAAACCATCATTTATTCAGAAGATTGCAACGACATTATTAAGGATCTTGGTTTAAAAGCTTTTGAAAGCCCCTACAAGATTGTGATCATTTGGATGATAGAAAAGTTGCAGCATCAGGCTGCCCCCAAACTTCTGAAAACCTTGGAGGAGCCACCTGAAGGAACTGTCTTTCTTTTGATTTCGGAAAACAAGGACGACATACTCAAAACCATATTGTCCCGCGCCCAGCTAATTAAGATTCCGCTGATAGCCGATAAGGACATGGAGCAGCACCTGGTAAAAAAAACCAACCGTCAGCCGGCACAAGCCAGGCAGATTGCATTTTTGGCAGGTGGGGATTTTGCCGAGGCCCTGCGCATAATGGGCAGCAATAATGAGCCGCAGGAAGATTTTGGCATTTTCCGCGAATGGATGCGTCTATGCTTTCAGAAAAAGGTGAAGGACCTGCTGGCTTGGGTCGACAAGTTTTCGCGTGCGGGGCGCGAGCGCCAGAAAGCCATGCTGCAATACGGGCTTACTATCTTCAGGCAATGTCTGCTGCAAAACTATCATGCAGGACAGGCCCTGCGGCTAGAAGGCGAGCAGCGCGAGTTCATAGAAAAGTTCTCTCCCTTTGTAAACCATATCAATGCACTCGAAATTATCGAAGCCTTCAACCAGGCCATTTACCATGTGGAGCGAAATGCCAACCCAAAAATCCTCTTTACCGACCTCTCCTTTAATTTGGCACGGCTGTTCAGGCAGGGAAAATAAGATAATTTGCTAACTTTGTGAGATTTTAATCCTGAAAAACATTGGATACTTTAGACCATCAGGACTTTTTGACGCGCGGCTGCCGTTGTGCACCCCAGCCCCATACCAGGCAAACCCGGGTTGCATCCCATGCCTGCAATAAGCTGGATGCCCTCGACTGGCTCAAAGACATTAAGTCCCCCGATATATATCCCGCTTTCGACATGGTGGAGGTTCGTTTCAAAAACGGCCGAAAGGACTTTTTCCGCTGCACACCCGATATGGACCTTGAAGCCGGCGACATAGTAGCAGTGGAGGCTTCGCCAGGCCACGACATTGGCATTGTGTCGCTTACCGACCAGGTGGTAAAACTGCAAATGAAGAGCAAAAAGGCAAACCCCGAAAGCAATGATCTGCGAAAGGTTTACCGCAAGGCCAAGGTTTCTGACGTAGAAAAGTGGGTAGCTGCAGTGAAGCAGGAGGATGAGACCATGTATCGCTCGCGCGAAATGGCTTCGCGTCTGAGACTCGATATGAAGATTAGCGATGTGGAGTACCAGGGCGACCGCACCAAAGCCATCTTTTATTATACCGCCGACGAGCGGGTCGACTTCCGCGAGCTCATCAAGGTGCTGGCCGAAGCCTTCAGTGTGCGCATTGAAATGCGCCAGATAGGCATGCGACAGGAAGCCAGCCGCCTCGGGGGCATTGGCTCCTGCGGGCGCGAGCTGTGCTGCGCCACCTGGCTCACCAGCTTCCGATCGGTATCGACTAACGCCGCCCGCACCCAGCAACTCTCGTTAAACCCACAGAAACTGGCCGGGCAGTGCAGCAAGCTAAAATGCTGCATCAATTACGAAAACGACTGCTACCTCGACTACCAGAAAGCCCTGCCCGATAATGCCAATGAACTTTTCACCAAGAAAGGACGGGCGTTTCTACAAAAAACTGACGTGCTCAGGGGCCTGCTGGGATACTCATATGCCGATAGCCCCGGCAGCATTGTTATGCTCGCGGCCGAAAGAGTAAAGGAAATAAAAGAGGCCAATATTCGAAATATTCGTCCAGACGACCTGATCGATGAGCAGCACGCTGGTGACCAGAACTCCGATTCGCGCGATAAGCGACCATTTGAAATGGAAAATAACCTGGAAGACAGTCTTACCCGCTTTGACCAGCCCGGCAAGAAGTCGCGCAAGAAGAAAAAGAAAAGACCGGGAAAAAACTTAAACAAATCCTGACCTGTATTATCCAGGTTACAATCCTTACACCCTATGCTTTGGTCCGACAAAAAGTTGCTCCTTACTGCCCTGATGGCCATGTTGCTGCTGTCTGCATGCGACCGCCAGCTGGTGTTTGAAAAAAACCAGGCTGTTCCGTCCGAAGGCTGGCATTTCGAGGACAAAATAAAGTTTGAAGCCAAAGTAACCGACACTACCAGCCTCCACAACCTTTATATAAATGTAAGAAACACCACCGACTACGGTTACAGCAATTTTTACCTGTTTCTGGATATTGAGTTTCCTGATGGCACCACCCTTCGCGACACCATTGAGTGCATGCTTGCCGAACGAAGCGGGCAATGGACCGGAAAGGGGTTTGGGAAGATCCGCTCGAACAGTTTCCTGTTTCGTACCGATGTATGGTTTCCCCTGGAGGGAAATTATGTTTTCAGTATGGAGCAAGCCATGCGTACCCTGGTGCTTGAAGGCATTGCCGATGTGGGTCTGCGCATCGAAAGAAAATAATCCCTTTTTTTGCCCGTTCACACTACAAACAAACTTTTAAGATGAGCAAAAAATCCGTTTCCGGCGAAAAAAAATACCTTCGAAATTTCTGGCTCATTATACTTTCGCCCGTACTTCTTCTTCTGCTGCTCATTACCACGATTTCTCTTGGGATTTGGGGGTTTATGCCCACCTTCGAGGAGCTCGAAAACCCCCGCAGCAACCTGGCCAGTGAGATCTATTCGGCCGACGGAGTGCTGCTTGGCACTTTTTACATTCACAACCGTTCCAATGTTAATTACGAAGAAATTTCGCCCAACATGGTGCATGCCCTGCTGTCAACCGAAGACATTCGCTTCCATTATCATTCAGGGGTCGATGTAAGGAGTATTTTCAGGGTAATTGTTCGCAATATTATCGGGGGTCAGCGCAGTGCGGGCGGGGGCAGTACCTTGAGCCAGCAGCTGGCCAAGAACCTGTTTCCCCGGCAGGAAAACCCCTCGGTGTTTTCACTGGCCATTATCAAGCTAAAGGAGTGGGTTACGGCCGCCAAGCTGGAGCGCAATTACACCAAGGAAGAGATCATAGCCATGTACCTGAACACGGTTGATTTTGGCAGCCATGCCTTTGGAATTAAATCGGCCGCAAAAACCTATTTTAATACCACAACCGACTCGCTTAAGGTGGAAGAAGCTGCTGTGCTGGTGGGTATGCTCAAGGCCCCATCGTGGTTTCACCCGGTAAGAAATCCCGAACGGGCATTTAACCGCCGGCAGGTGGTGTTGAGCCAAATGGCGCGCTACAGCTATATCAGCCCGTTTGAGTACGACTCCATACGCGCTATTCCACTCGACATGTCGCAATACCAGGTGCAGGATCAAAACACCGGCCTTGCCACTTATTTCCGCGAGTATCTTCGACTTGAGCTGAACGAGTGGAGCAAGACCCGCACAAAGCCCGATGGAAGCAGTTACAACATCTATAAGGACGGACTGAAAATCTATACCACCTTAGACTCTCGCATGCAAAAATATGCTGAGGAAGCCGTGGAGGAACATATGGGCAAGACTCTTCAGCCCGACTTTTTCAGGCACTGGAGTGGCTATAACAATGCGCCCTTTGGCCGCGACCTTACCCAGGCCCAGATCAATACCAACATTGAAAACAGCATGCGGCGCAGCGACCGCTTTATAAACATGCGCCGCCAGGGAATTCCCGAGGATTCCATAAGAAAGTCGTTCAATGTGCCGGTGCCTATGACCATTTTTACCTGGGACGGAGAAGTAGACACCCTGATGACGCCGCTTGACTCTATATGGTACTACAAGCATTTTCTCAACACCGGCATAATGGCCATTGAGCCCCAAACAGGCCATGTGAAGGCTTATGTAGGAGGCATTAACTTCAGACACTTCAAGTTCGACCATGTGACAGCGAGCCGCCGCCAGGTGGGCTCCACCTTCAAACCCTTCCTTTACACCCTGGCCATGCAGGAAGGCGAGTTCAGCCCATGCACCGAGGTACCCAACACCCCTGTAACCTTCGACACCCCACAGGGGCCCTGGACCCCGAAAAACAGCTCCGATGAGCGTGAAGGAGAAATGGTTACCCTGAAATGGGCCCTGGCCAATTCGGTTAACTATATTTCAGCTTTCCTGATGAAACGATATTCGCCCCTGGCGGTTATTAACCTGGTGCGCCGAATGGGTATAGAAAGCCCCATCGACCCGGTGCCAGCCCTGGCCCTGGGTACACCCGACATTTCTGTGAAAGATATGGTTGGCGCATTTGCCACCTATGCCAATAAAGGGGTTTTTATTGAACCCACCTTTATCACCCACATTGAAGACAAGAGCGGAAACCTCATTGAGGCCTTTATGCCAAGACAGGAGGAAGCCATGAACGAAGAAACCGCCTACCTGATGCTGGAACTGATGAAGGGAGTAGTAGAAAGTGGCACTGGTATGCGCCTGCGTTTTCGCTATGGCTTTAACCATCCCATTGGTGGTAAGACCGGAACTACCCAAAACCAGTCGGACGGATGGTTTATGGGCGTGACGCCCAACCTGGTTGGCGGCGTTTGGGTTGGGGCCGAGGATCGTGGCATCCGTTTTCGCACCATTACCCTGGGACAGGGCGCCAATATGGCATTGCCAATTTGGGCTTTGTTTATGCAAAGGGTATATACCGACGAAAGCATAAATCTTACCAAGGAAGATTTTGAGAGGCCGGCCCGTCCTCTTTCGGTGGAGACTGACTGCAGCAAGTACCGTCAGGACAACAGTGCGCGCGATGTCTTCAGGCGCGACGTATTCTGAGAATTTCCGAAGCTTTTAAATGATCATGCCGGCGCCAAGGGTTTCGTTGGTACCCTCATCAATAAGTATTACGCTGCCGGTCAAGCGGTTGATCTGGTATTTATCGAAAAAGAAGGGTTTGGTGGTGCGCACCGAGATGCGGGCAATATCATTCATCCCCACTTCCTTGTCGTCCTGCATGCGGTGAAGGGTGTTTACATCCACTTTGTAAAGGATGTTTTTTACCACACAACGGGCCTCACGGGTGGTGTGCCTAATGGCATACTTCCCGTTAAGCTGCAATGTTGCGGGGTTCATCCAGCAAACCATCATGTCGATATCCTGTGAAATTTCTGGCACATTGTTTACCCTAACGATCATATCGCCGCGGCTAACATCGAGCTCGTCCTCGAGTCTGATGGTTACCGACATGGGCGCAAAAGCCTCCTGAACAGGACCTTCAGGACCATCGATGGCTTTAATTTTTGTGGAAAAGCCCGATGGAAGCACCATTACCTTGTCGCCAGGTTTAAAAATACCCCCGTCTACCCTGCCGGCATAGCCGCGGTAATCATGATGATCGTCAGTTTGAGGACGGACCACATACTGCACCGGGAAGCGGCAGTCAACCAGGTTCAGGTCGCTGCCAATATGAATGGTTTCAAGCAGATACATCAGGGTTGAACCGCCATACCATGGCATGTTTTGTGACTTTTCCACCACATTATCGCCCTTGAGCGCACTGATAGGGATAAACTGGATGTCCTGCACCTTGAACTTGGATGCAAAGCCCTGGAATTCCTTTTTGATGCGTTCAAACACCTGCTGGTCGTAATCCATCAGGTCCATTTTGTTTATGCAAATGACCAGGTGGGGAATGCCCAGCAAGGAGGCGATAAAGGCATGGCGCTTGGTTTGCTCCACCACGCCTTTGCGGGCATCCACAAGGATTATGGCCAAGTTGGCCGTGGAAGCGCCGGTAACCATGTTGCGCGTGTACTGAATATGACCAGGTGTGTCAGCAATGATGAACTTACGCTTGGGAGTAGCAAAATAACGGTAGGCCACATCAATGGTGATACCCTGTTCACGTTCGGCACGCAGTCCATCGGTTAGCAAGGCAAGATTCACCTCGGGCTCACCTCGGCGCTCACTGCTGAGCCTAATGGCTTCGTACTGGTCTTCGAAAATGGATTTGCTGTCGTAAAGCAATCGCCCGATAAGGGTGCTTTTGCCATCGTCCACACTGCCGGCGGTTGTAAACCGCAGCAGCTCCATATCAAGGTATCCGTTTCTTGAAAAATGTTCCATCACACCAATTATTAAAAGTAACCTTCTTTTTTTCGGTCTTCCATGGCCGTTTCGCTCCGCTTGTCGTCGGCACGCGAGCCCCGTTCTGTAACCCTTGCGGCGGCAACTTCCTGAATGATCTCCTCAAGGGAGTTGGCAGCTGAAACCGTGGCGCCGGTGCAGCTCATATCGCCAATGGTGCGGAAACGAATATGCATCATTTCCCACTTTTCGCCGTCCATAAGCCTCACATAGTCGCTGCGGGCAAGCAGGGTGCCCTTGCGATCCACGCATTGCCTGTCGTGTGAAAAGTAAAGCGAAGGCATTTCAATATTCTCGAGCAAAACATACTGCCAGACGTCCATCTCGGTCCAGTTACTCAGGGGGAAGACCCTAAAGTGTTCGCCCATCTTTTTGCGGCTGTTAAAGAGGTTCCACAATTCAGGGCGCTGGTTCTTGGGGTCCCACTGCCCGAAGTCGTCGCGGTGTGAGAAAAAACGTTCCTTGGCGCGGGCCTTTTCCTCGTCGCGGCGGCCGCCGCCCAGCAGGGCATCAAAGCCGTACTCCTCGATGGTGTCGAGCAGTGTAACGGTTTGCAGCATGTTGCGACTGGCCTGGGGGCCGGTTTCCTCCACAGCCCTGCCTTTATCAATACTATCCTGAACAAGACCGACTACAAGGCGTGCGCCCAGTTTCTTAACAAGGTTGTCGCGATATACGAGAGCTTCGGGAAAGTTGTGCCCGGTATCGATATGCAACAGCGGAAAGGGAATCCGGGCCGGGTAGAAGGCTTTGTTGGCAATATGCAGCATCACAATGGAATCCTTCCCTCCGGAAAAAAGCAGGGCTGGCTTTTCAAACTGGGCGGCCACCTCACGGATCACAAACATGGACTCGGCTTCCAGCTCACGCAGGTGACTCAAGTTGTAGGATTGCATAAGGGTTGTTCTTTAAAAACGATTTTTGGTAATATAAAGTCAATCAACTCGGATACAGCATCCGAAACACTGCACTGGTCAGTACGTATCTCAAGGTCGGGGTGTTCGGGCGGCTCATAGGGCGAGTCAATGCCGGTAAAGTCTTTCAATTCTCCCAGACGAGCCTTTTTATATAGGCCCTTGGGGTCGCGTGCCTCGCACACCTCGAAGGGAGCATTTACATAAACTTCGCAATAGTCGTCAGCCCCAATTATGGTGCGTGCCAACTGCCTTATGCGGCGCGTGGGGCTGATAAAACAACTGATCACCACCAGGCCGGCCTCAAGGAACAACCTGGAAATGGCAGCCATGCGCCGGATGTTTTCAATACGACCCTCCATAGAAAAATCAAGGTCGCGGTTTATGCTTGTTCTTATAAAGTCGGCATCGAAAACCTGCGTCTTGAACCCCATTTCGTGCAGCCTTTTTTCAAGATCGATGGCGATGGTGGTTTTGCCTGAGCCGGAAAGTCCCGTAAGCCATACCACCAGGGCTTTTTGCCCCAGCAGCCGCTCCTTGTCAAAGCGTTGCAAAAAGGAGCACATCATCGAAGAGGCATGCTTTTTCTCCATGGGCGATATTTTGTCAGGTTTAATGGGCGTTCCCTAAAAAACAGAAAGGCTGCCTTCCGGGAACTGCAAAATTATAAAAAACCCCCATATAAAAGCCCGGTAAAAAAATGCAAACCGGGGCAGAAGCAAAACCGAACGCTGTCCACAATTCCGGCAGCAACATGGTCGTTGTTTTTATGCAACCAATAATGCAACCTTTGCCGGTGTTTTTGGTTAATTTTGCATAACCTGCTTTTTGCGGGCTGTTTTTCAGAAAAATGTCTTGCATGATAAAAATCAAATCTTTGCGTCTCCCTGCAATAGTTTTTTCAACCCTTGCAGTTTTTTTGTTTTGTGCTCAGGCAGCCCTGGGTCAGGACATTCCAGTGGGGCACTGGCGGCATCACCTGCCCAACAACCGGGTAATAGCCATTGCCGAAACACCTGAAAAAGTTATAGGCGCCACAGAGTATGGCCTGGTTGTGTTCAACAAGACAGACAACAGCGTGGAAAAGGTGGACAAGGTGCAGGGCTTAACTGACTTTGGGATTACCAGTCTGGCCTATTCCGAACAATTTGACCTGGTGATCATCGGCTATGCCAATGGCAATATTGATCTTATTGCCGACCGGCAATACATTAACGTGCCTGACATACGACGCTCGTCGATCATGGGCAGTAAAAGCATTAACAACATTTTGGTGCGCGGCAACCGCGCTTACCTTTCGTGCGGCTTTGGCATTGTGGAGTTCGATCTGGCCACTTTCCTGATTCGCGACACTTACTTTATCGGGCCACTGGGAAGCCAGGTAGAGGTATTTGATCTGACCCACTCGGGCACCCATTTTTTTGCAGCCACCAATGCAGGGTTGCTCAGCGCTCCGGCACAAGGAGTGAACCTGGCAGATTTTCAGAACTGGCAAAGAATCAATGTTTCAGGACAGGCCAACGAAACGGTGAACATGGTGGTCTGGTACGAAGGAAGTTTACTTATTAATGTGGCAAGGCCGGCAGACGACCTGCTTTACAGCTTCGACGGGACGACATGGGACCTCTTCAGCCCAACCGGGCAGGCATACACCGGGGTCAGGCGCAAACTCAGGGTGAGCGGCGGCAAGCTGCTTATCTCCAACGAATCATTTGTGGATATCTTGGACCAGAACCTGAGCCTGACAGAGCGCATTGATAACTACTATGAAGGTCAGGTAAGGGCTTTGGATGTGATGTTTGATGAAGATAACCAGCTCTGGCTTGGCGATGTGAACGATGGCCTTATTCGCCGCAATGCGCCCACTGCCTTTTTCAGGATTATCTTACCCGGGCCGGCCACTTCCAATTCATTTGGGCTGGCTACAGGTGGCGGAAATCTTTGGGTGGCACCGGGAGCCATCTCCTCCGGTGGCGGAAACAGCTGGAACTCTAACGGCGTTTTTTTGTTTTCGGAGGGCAAATGGAAATGGTTTTTTGTTGCCAGCTACCCCATTATGAATAATGTTTGGGATATTATCCGCATTGCCGTTGATCCGGGCAATCCGCAAAAGGTGTATGCCGCTTCATGGACCGAGGGCCTGCTGGAGTTCACCCCCGACGGCCCAGTGACCCTTTGGGACGACAGCAACAGCACGCTGAGGCGCCGCTCCGACATCGAAGACCACATAAGGATCGGCGGCGTGGCCGTGGATAACAACGGAAACGTGTGGATGACCAATTCCAACACTTTGCGCCCCATTACCGTAAAAAAGGAAAACAACGAATGGCTGAGCTTTAGCAGTCAGGGTGTGGTAAATGCCGGCCAGCTGGTTGGCAGGCTGGTCATTGACCGCAGCGGCCAGAAGTGGGCTGCCCTACCCAATGGTGGCGGCATTTATGTGTTTAAGGAAAACAACCTGAACACCGACAACGATTTCCAGGCGCGCAGGCTCACTACCAGCGATGGCAGCGGTGGATTACCCACCAACAATGTTACCACCCTTGCCGTTGATCATGATGGATATATCTGGGTAGGTACAGACAAAGGCGTGGCTGTATTTTACGCCCCGCAAAGGGCTTTTTCGGGCGACCCTATTAATGCACAACAGATTATTGTAGTGCAGGACGGCTTTGCCGGCATTCTTTTCGAAACTGAAACCATTAACGCCATTGCCGTTGATGGCTCCAATAAAAAATGGTTTGGAACAGGGCGTTCCGGAGCTTTCCTTCTTTCGTCGGATGGCCGGGAAACCGTGTTTCATTTTACCGCCGAGAACAGCCCGCTGCCTTCCAACAATGTGCTCGACATCACCATAAACGGACAGAACGGCGAGGTTTTCTTTGCCACCGACAAGGGCATTGCCTCATTCAGGGGGCTAGCAACCGACGCCACCCCGGTACATACCGATGTGTATGCCTATCCCAACCCCGTGCGGCCGGGCTATTCAGGCTACATTGCAGTAAAGGGCCTGGTAAAAAATGCCCTGGTAAAAATTACCGACATCAATGGCAACCTTGTGTATGAAACCATTGCCGAGGGCGGGCAGGCCGTATGGAACGGTCAGGACCTCTGGGGGCGCAGGCCTGCAACGGGCGTTTACCTGGTATTTTCGACCAACGATGATGGCAGCGAAACCATGGTGACCAAGATTCTTTTTGTGAACTAAAATAAGAATGAAGACCTGCTATAGCATTTGCCCGCCATGATCGAAAAAACCAGCGGTATCGTTCTGCATCATTTCAGCTATGGTGAAACCAGTGTCATTGCAAAAATATTCACGCGTGAGGCAGGGCTACAGTCGTTCATTGTGCCGGGGGTAAGAAAGGTCAGGGCCCGTATTCACCAGAACCTTTTTCAGCCCCTCACACAGGTTGATATGGTGATTTACCGCAAGGAGCGCGGCGGCCTGCAACACATACGCGAGATCAATTGCCCCGGACCCTGGCAAAGTATTCCTTACGAAATTACCAAAACTTCCATTGCCATTTTTCTGGCCGAAATACTCTCAGGCGTGGTAAAAGAGTCGGACCCCAGCCCGGCCATGTTTGATTTTGCCAGGGAGGGCCTTGAGTTCCTGGATCAATCCGATGGCCGTATTGCCAATTTTCACCTGGTATTTTTGTTGCAACTGAGCAGCCACCTGGGCTTTTTCCCGAGAAGTAATTTTGATGCGCACCATTGCTTTTTCAACCTTGCTGAAGGCTTGTATCAAACCGTGTTCTATGGCCCCGAAATTTGCCTCGACAAGGAGCTGAGCCGGCAGTTTAACACACTGAGCAAATGTGGGTTTGGTGACCTGGAAGGGATTCACCTGAAGCCCAATCAGCGCAAAGCCTTGCTTCACAAAACCATCGATTACTACCGGTTTCACATGGAAGGTTTAAAGGAAATTAAATCGCACCTCGTGTTGGAGAGCGTCCTGCATTAAAAGCGAAGACGTTATTCCACCTTTTCAATAACCAAATGGTCAAACCAGGCATTCATCCGGCCGGTATTTCTGAGGATTACCTGCAGGCTTTTGATTTCAGTCTCGGGAACGATTATTTGAAGGGCGAGGGAGTCCCAGCCTGCCTGGGCAGAAGGTAGTCCAACCCTGATATCTTTATAAAAATGGGCGCCCTCATCGCCGGTCAAAACCAGTGCCCCGTTAAACCATGGAGATTTTCTTTTAACGGACACCATCCATTGTTCACCTGGCTGCACCGGAATCAATGCAAAAACGTTTTGCTCGGTCCGACGGCCTAACTTCAGGCTGTTTTCGCCAAATAATGCCTTACGGGAAGTTCGGCTTGAACCTGGATTCAAGGAAGATTCGCCATCGCTGGAAAGCACTAATTGCCCGGAAGGATCAAGGGTTTCCATATCGAAAACAATGGACTGCAAAACCTGGTGCTGAGGTGGCTCCTTTTTTACAACCGCCTGAATGCCTCGGGTAGCCATGTCGTAATCGGGCGGATCGATGGCTTCATAAAAGCCGGGAAGCGGTTTTAATCGCCCAAAGGAAGCCCAGTAGGTTATTTTGTTCATCGAATCCCAGTGGATGGCACCGTAATGATATTGGGCGGTCTGGAAAATGCCGTGAATCATCATCAAAAAAGTGAGCGCAACAAAAACCCATTGTGCAATTTTCTTCCACTTTCCGGCAGCATGCAAGAGTGTGGCAAACGGAATGGCCAGTAAGGCATAGGTCTCAATAAATGCACGCTGTCCAAAGCCCCCGCCATACCACCACGACCACCACGAAAGCACCACGTAAATGTTGATCACAGTAAAAACCAGAACGGGCCAGAAAAACTCCCGCCGGTTCTTCCACAGCAAAGCTATTCCCGAAAGGGCCAAAACCATAATGGGCGTGTAAAGCAACCAGCCCTTGCGGTAGCTGAAAAGCCCCCTGATAATTTGCGGATTTCCAAAGAAAAACCCTTCTTCCTCCTTATAACTGTAATAAAGCCATTGGCCAGAAACCGATTTCCAATAGATCAATTGCGGAACCCAAACAAGCAATGCTGCAGCTGCCATGAGCAGGATGAGCTGGTATTTCCCGCCAAGAAAAACCACTCTGTGTTTAAGATCGCTTAAGGATTTAACATTGTACAATACGAAGAAAACCAGGATGACAATATTTGTGGGCCGCACCAGCACGATCAAGCCTGACAGCAGTCCAAGCAGGAGGCTGTTTCCTGTTCCCGGCCTTTCGTACCATTTAATGGTGAGCAAAATGAAGAAGGCAAAAAGGGCGAAGTTGTAAGCGTGCGACATTGGGCCTTCGTGGGCGGTATAGAAAAACAGGTTGGTGGCAAAAAACATGGCCAGAAGGGTGAGGGCCGTAATACCATCGCTGAAAAAGCGCAACAACACTTTCCTCAATGCCAGCAAACCCAGAACCACATAAAACAAAGAACTTAATACCAGGAACATGGCATAGGGCGGAGAAAAACCATTCATTTCAGCGCCGGTGAGCCAGGCTACCAAATGCCCCAAAAGAAAAAACGGCAGGTACAGCATGGCCAGGCCCATGCTGGTGACAATTACCAGGCCACCCGAAGGCGTGGGTATTGGCCAGAATTTATCGCCGAAAAACTCCGTATCTTCTTTGGTGAATTCCAGGCTGTGATCGCCGTAAATGAAAACAGCCGGAAGGTAGGCATAGTAATTTTTAATATCCCATTGAATCACCTTCATGGGCTGCCGCCAGCGCTTCATGTTGCTGAAAACACCGGCAACAATAAGGGCAATCAGCAGAATGGCAGAAAGCGAAAGAATATTTTTTCTGCTTTTTAAGTGGCTTATGGAGTTATTCTGAAAATTACCCATGACAGCAAGAAATTAATCCACTGGTGTTTCAGGAAGTTCAGTTTGCTCTTGACCTTCATAAAAATCCAGCCTTCTGAAAACTGCTACCTTGTAATCCGTTTCGAAAATGGTGAAGGGGTGCTCTGGTTCGAAAAGCCCAAGCATTTCATAATACGGGCTGTTTTGCAGGTCATCAAGCTTCACCCCTTCCAGGGCCATAAAGTGGCCTTCCCAGATCACAATTTCACTTGGTTTCACTTCGTGCTGAGGTCTGGATGAATCAGGAAGCCTGAACCGGGATTTGGTTTCAACAAAAGGGTTAAGATCAAGAAACATCTCGAAGGCCGGATCGGAATAATAGAGCTTATTCTGGTTGAGGTTTTCGCTGATCAAAAAATCGGCGGCTTGCTTCATCACTATGTTCATGCCATCCAGCTTTTGTGGGATGCGCCACATCTGAAAAGGCGTGATGACAAACAAAACCATTAGTATCAACCCGGTCACATAGCCTGTAATTCCTGACCTTGTCATTTTTCCCAACACCAGCAAGAGTGCATTCAGCCCTCTGAGCGATAACAAAGCACCCACGGGAACTATAGACACCATATAACGGTACATGCCCAGCGAGCGTCCAATGCCGGTGTACCACATCACTACATGGGCCATGAAATACAATACAAAAGGCAGAATGATCAGGATGCCTTCATCCAAATGGCGGCTTTGTCTCTTGCGGAGCAGGTCGAACAATATGGCCAAAATGCCCAGGGGAATCAGCAGGTAGTTAACTGCACCGAAAATTTTGGGCCAGGCTTTGAAAAAATACCAAAAACTGCCAGTCCCATAAATTTCTGCCTTGCCGGTGTATGGCATTTGGGTGATAAGCCAGAAGAAATCGCCAAAATGGAAATAGCCAACAATGCTGTAAATAATTGTTCCGGTAAGCAGCCAAGGGATTTGCCGGTACTGCTTTTTCACCAGGAAAAACAACCCGATAACGGGAATGATAATGATCCCTTCGGTTCGCACCAAATGTGAAAAAGAAATAATGATGGCCGCCCAAAAATATTTTTTGTCGAGGCAAAGCCTTACCGTAGCAATGATAAAAAGGCCGAACAGTACTTCCACCTGCCCCGAAATGACCAAAACGGTATAAATGGGGGTAAAAAACACCAGAAAAGGCAGCAACAACCGATTTGAATAGTCCAGCTTTTTGGCCGAGAGCCACACCAGCCAAGCGCTGCCAATGCCACCCAGCAGGTTGAAAATGGATACCCCCGTATGTCCGAACTGTGCAAAAGGGCTGGAAAGCAGAGTAAACACCGGCTTCGCCCAATGATCGAGCAAAAAGGCCGGAAACCGCCATGAATACCTTGAAAAACGGTAATGGGTCACACTGTCGGCATCACCAACGAAGCCTTCTGACCGGAATAAGATCCATAAAAAAAACAGGAATAGACCCGACAAAATTAAGCCTAGAGCAAGTTTCTCTTCAGGAAAATATTTTTCAATTTTCTTAAGCATAAGCGATGCTATTGTTGAAAACCCGTTTTAGCGACGGCTCCAGATGTTGTATTTCAAAATGCACCAGATGGCGCGGAAACCATCTTTCCAGTTTATCTTTTTCCCTTCTTCGTAAGTGCGGCCGTAGTATGAAATTCCCACCTCATAAATCCTGACCTTGGGAAAGCGCGAAACCTTGGCTGTGACCTCGGGCTCAAAACCAAAGCGCCGTTCTTTCAGGTTCAGGCTTTTTATGATTTCACCTCTAAAAAGCTTGTAGCAGGTTTCCATATCCGTAAGGTTCAGGTTGGTGAACATATTGGAAAGGAAAGTGAGAAATTTATTGCCTATTGTATGCCAGAAAAACAAGATTCGGTGCGGATTGGATCCAGCGAAGCGGGAACCATAAACCACATCGGCATTGCCTTCAAGAATGGGTTTCAAAAGGTCCTTATATTCGCGGGGATCGTATTCCAGATCGGCGTCCTGAATTAGGATGTAATCCCCTTCGGCCTCCTTGATTCCCCGGTGCAAGGCTGCCCCCTTACCCATATTAACCGGTTGGTGATAAAACTGAATATTGGCTTGGGGGTTGCTTTTTATGAAGCCTTCGATCACTTCGGCAGTGTTGTCCTTACTGCAATCGTTTACAATAACCAATTCCTTTTCAATGCCTTCGAGCTCAACGGCAAGTACCCGATCAAGTATGGCTGTAATGGTTCTGCCTTCGTTGTATGCCGGGATAATAATGGATAGTTTCTTCATTATTCAGGTAAGTCAGAAATAATTGGTAAAAGTATGAATAAAAATTTAAGTGAAACGCGTTTGTAATCAGCTCTAAAAATACCGTACTTTGGAAAATTGAATGTTACCCTAAAAGCATATAGCCATGCCCCAGATATTCGAATGGATGAAGCTAAATATTTCCAAAGCCCTCCTGCTTTTGACTCTTTTGGGGTTGGCTGCAGCCCCGCTGCAGGCACAATCCCTGGTCATCAACGAGATCATGGCCTCAAACCAGACCACCATTGCCGACGACGATGGAGATTATGCCGACTGGATAGAAATACATAATGCTGGCCTGTTTCCGGTCAACTTGCAGGGGTATGGTTTATCTGACAGTTACAACAATCCCTTTAAATGGGTTTTTCCTGAAATAATTATTTCCCCTGGCCAGTTTCTGCTGGTTTGGGCTTCGAATAAGGACCGCACCAATCCTGATGCGCCGCTTCACACCAATTACGCCATCAACGCCGGAGGCGAAGAGGTGATATTAACCCACCCCAACGGCACCCGTATTTCAGAAATTCCGCCCACGCCCATGAGTTCAGATATTTCGTTCGGGCACCAACCCGATGCTTCGGGCAACCTCGTTTTCTTCAGCCAGCCAACCCCAGGTGCTTCCAACGACCAGCAAGGTTTTGAAGACATTCTTGAGTCGCCGGTACTTAGCCTTGCTTCAGGCTTTTATGCCGGATGGCAAACGCTCACAATCAGCCACATCGACCCGCTGACCACGATTTATTACACCTTCGATGGGAATATTCCCACCACCGAATCCATTCCTTACGAAGGTGCCATAACCATCGAACAGCAATTCAGCAACGCTGCAGGCATTAACATGATCCGCACCAATCCGCCCGAGACCGATTCCAGGGAATTTGGCTGGAAGACACCCAGCAATTTTTATGAGAAAGCCACCGTGGTAAGGGCTGCAGCTTTCCGCGAAGGATATTTTACTCCACCCCCGGCCACCGCTACCTATTTCATTGGCATAGAGCCGCCGGCACTGCCCGTAGCAAGCTTGGCCATCGATACCTTTAACCTTTTCAATCATTACGAAGGAATTTATATTCCGGGGATTGATTACGAAACCTACGGCTATGGCGATGGCTTTTACGGGCAGCCCTTTGCAAATTACTTCAGAAGGGGCGAACTCTGGGAGGTGCCTTCCTTTTTCAGCTTTTTTGAAGGTCACGAGGAGGTGCTGGCCATAAACATTGGAATAAGGATTCATGGAGGCGGCACCCGGGCCTTGCCGCAAAAGTCGCTGCGTATTTATGCCCGTGGCGGGTATGGCAGCGATTACCTCAAACACCCCTTCTTCCAAAATCAAAATCACACACAATACAAACGCATATTGTTACGCAGTGCAGGGCAGGATTTCTTTGGGCCCGGCACTCACCTTCGCGATGGGTTTATGCAGAAGTTGGCGGAACCCATTGGAGTTCCCATACAGGACTATCGTCCGGCTATCCTTTATCTCAACGGCGAATACTGGGGCATACAAAACCTGCGCGAACGCTATGACAAGTATTATTTCGAGCGCAAATACGGCATACCTGCTGACGAGCTCGACCTGTTAGAAAACAACCTGGTGGTGGAGGAAGGCACCTCCGGACATTATTCGGCTTTGATAAATTATATTGAAGGCAACCCACTCTCCGATCCTGCGGCCTATGATTACATACAAACCCAGATGAATGTAGAAAACTTTACCGATTACAATATCATCAACATTTTTGCAGGCAATATCGACTGGCCTGGGCACAACCTCAAGTATTTCAGGCGGCAGAACGACTATAACCCCGAAGCCCCGTTTGGCAACGACGGCCGCTGGCACTGGGCGCTCAACGACATGGACTTTGGCTTTGGATGGAGCGGTACCTATAACTTCAACTTTAACATGATTGCCCACATAACTGATCCCGTCGGGGGCGAGTGGCCACCAAACTATTCCTGGTCTACATTTCTTATCAGAAGCCTGCTTCAAAACGATGCATTCAAATTTGGTTTCATAAACCGTTTCGCCGACCTGCTCAACACTGTTTTCCAGACAAATCACATGCTTGCCAACCTGGAAGAGACCAAAAGCATTATTGAGCCAGAAATTGAGAAACACATCAGCCGCTGGGGCTATCCTGCAAGCAGCTTTTCACAGTGGCACTCAAACCTTAGCAGGATGATAACCTTTGCCGGCAACCGCTCCGAGGTTCAGAAAACGCACCTTATCAATCACTTCAACCTTCCTGGAACTTTTGAGCTTACACTGGATGTAAATGATATGAATCAGGGCACCATCATGGTAAATCGCCTGTGCCTTGAGGCTTCCAACCCTTTACTGCCTCACTTCGCAGGCTACCCATGGACAGGCGAGTACTTCGGTGGAGTACCCCTGCCTGTCACGGCCATTCCAAAACAGGGCTTCCGCCTGCAAAAATGGGTGAACAGTCAAGAGGAGGAGCATTTTGAAAACCCGCTTTATGTGAGCAGCACACAAAATCTGGGTCTTACAGCAATTTTCGAGGTGGACGATACCTCCAGCCCTTCCCTCTCGGAGCAGCAACTCAGCATCTTCCCCAACCCGGCCACTGACAGGCTTTTTATCAGGATTCCACAAACAGCCTCAAACATTCGACTGCACCTCATGAACCTTCAGGGGCGGGTAATCCTTTCCCGTGAATTTGAAAGCCCTGCCAGCGAATTCGAACTGGATATTTCTACCTTAAGCCAAGGCATCTATTTTGTCCGATTTATGTCGGGAAACACAATAAAGACAGCCCGGCTGATTAAGCAATAATCGAAGACAACAAACCACTTGTCTACATTTAATTATTTTCTCAAGAATAATCCTTACATTTATAATAGTGTAAATCACTATCCGGCATAACCGTATTCTCCTCCCCGGGAAGTCTGGAAAAACCGATAAAAATGAAACTTTTTATTTCCCTTGGGGAATTGCTGAGGTTTATTTGCCTGGTAAGAAAAAATCCTTCCGGGGTTTTTCTATTATTTCCGTTTTTGTTTGGGTTTATTTCTCTTTTTGCACAGGACAACCAAGTTAACATTGACCAGTATGTCAATTCCCGCCTCAGACATCTTACCATAAATGAAGGTCTGTCCCAGAATTTGATCTCAGCTCTCCTTCAAGACCAGAAAGGATTTATCTGGATTGGAACCAAGGATGGCCTGAACAAATACGATGGGTATAATTTCACAGTTTACAAACACGACCCTTTTCTGCCATCTTCCCTGGCCGATAATTACATTACATCTATTTACGAGGATGATCAGGACAGGCTCTGGATTGGGACCATGAACGGGGGGCTGCACTTTTTTGATCGCAGCAAAGGGGAATTTATCCGGTTTACCCATAATCCCTTTGATGAAAACACCATTGGAAATAATTTCATCATATCCATAAAAGGCGACAGAAATGGCAACCTATGGGTCAACACAAATGGCGGCCTCGAAATGCTTTCTTTTCCTGACAAACAGCGCTTACCTAGTCCTGACAACCTGTCGATTATCCGGGATTTTACTATTGAAGACACTGGTGCAAGCACAAATGGCAGAATCTCAGGAAACCCAATTATTGACAGCAAAAACCGGCTTTGGTTGTATTCTTCCGGCCAGCACATTTTTGTCATGGATCTGAATCGACCCGACCGAGGGTTCAGGCAGGTATCCCAATTGATTATTGATGAGAACGGAAGAACACAGGAGATAATCACGGGTGCACGAGTTCTTTTTGAGGATGATAATGGATTGGTTTGGATTGGAGGAGGCAATGGTTTGTTGTGGTTTGACGAAAGCCAGCAACGTTTTCACTCTTTCAGGGCAAGCCATCCGAAATTCCCTCAGGTGGATATTTTTGTGGCTCTGGCAGTATCAAGGGAAGAAAAGCAGGAAATCTGGATTGGGAACAATGATGGATTGATTGTGCTTGATCCGGAAAGCGGTTATTTCCAGTGGCTCAAACATGATCGCAACAACCTTCAGGGGATTCAGGCAGGCGCTATTATCCGGTTAATGGCCGACCGCAGCGGAAGCATTTGGGTTGGCAGTGGTGGCTATGGACTATCCATTATTGATCAGTACAGTACAAAATTCAACTACCCCCTTAACCCGCTCTTTAATTCCAGCAACCAGATCAGGGACAGCAGAGACCTTAGCATACGAGGCTTTTTCGAAACCAATTATGACGAAAACTATTTGTGGATTGCCGTGGTTAATTTATACCGGGTAAACCGAAAGACTGGAAAAATGCAGGAAATCAGGTTGCCAACTGTTCCGGGAATTGAAACGGTGGTATATTCCATTGCAGGAGGTCAGAACGGCTATCTTTGGGTGGGTGCCAGTTACGGCTTGGTCAGGCTCAACATCCGTGATTTATCTACCCGGGTTTTTCCAACCAATCTAAGCAGAGGCAGTGAAGAGGATGATCCGAGGGTAAACAGGGTGCATGTAAGCCAAAACGGAATATGGATCATGACGGCCAATACATTTTCACGTTTCGACCCGTCCACCGAAACTTTCAGGCATTATTTCTACAATACTGAACCTTTAAACCGGTTCAGCGACACGGTGTTTCCCTTTATATACGAAGATCCCGAAGGCAACCTTTGGATGGGCACCCGAACTGGCCTAAGGTTCTTCAATGTAAAAACCAATAGTCATTCAACTTACACCAATGATCCGAAAAACCCTGCCAGTTTGAGTTTTGATGACGTAAGAGCAATTGTGCCTGATGCCGATAAGCCCGGCAATATTCTCTGGATTGGAACCGCTGGCGGGGGCCTGAATCGCTTCGACATTCAAAAAGAGACTTTTGAAATTTTCACCGAAAGAGACGGATTGCCAAACAACATGATTTATGGTATGTTGGCCGACCAGCAAGGAAATTTGTGGCTGAGCACCAACCAGGGCTTGTCAAGGTTTTCCATGCGCGAAAGGTCTTTTAGAAATTTCACAGTGAAAGATGGCCTCCAAAGTAATGAATTCAACAGCGGTGCATTTTATCAAAACCCATACGGGGAAATGTTTTTCGGAGGTATTCATGGTTACAATAATTTCTTCCCCGAAAGAATTAAAACCAAACCATACCAGGCACCAATTGTGATTACCCGGCTCAGGCTGCTTAACGAGGGATCAGCAGAGAAAAACAGGCAATTGCTCCACCAGCTTGAAGGGCAAAACCAAATAGTATTGAACAGAAGAGAAAACCACTTTTCAATAGAGTTTGCCAGCCTTGACTTTTCTTCTCCGGGCGAAAATCAGTTCGCCTATAACATGGACCTCCTGTCAGACAAATGGATAGATCTGGGAAATAACCATGTGGTGACTTTTACAGACATGAAGCCGGGCACTTATTTTTTCCGCGTTAGGGGAACCAATAACGATGGCGTATGGAGTGAAAATGAAGCCACTCTTCAGGTTACTATTTTACCACCCTGGTGGAGAAAACCATGGGTAATTGCCATTTATTTTATTCTTGGGATAGCCACCTTGTATGCCCTAAGGGAATACGAACTTAGCCGCTTCAGGCTTAGAAACCGTATGCGTCTGGTTGAGCTGGAGACTGAAAAACTGAAGGAGCTTGATCATCTGAAAACCCAGTTTTTCACCAACATTTCACATGAATTCCGAACCCCGCTTACCTTGATTTTAGGCCCCATTGAGAAAATGAGAGAAGAAGCCCGCGACTCAAAAAGTCAAAAAAGCCTTTCAA
>Ga0114946_10000201_pt1 | contig 36933 bp, 46 predicted proteins | sample WalLakDeSediment_FD_88676 | JGI IMG/M metagenome (GOLD analysis project Ga0114946, IMG submission 88676) | Lake sediment microbial communities from Walker lake, Nevada to study Microbial Dark Matter (Phase II) - Walker Lake 11/02/13 Deep Sediment | ecosystem: Environmental > Aquatic >... | reverse complement strand
CCAACTTTGCCTCGGCCATTCTTATTGAAGCCGGGTTAAGCTTTCTGGGCATTGGGGTTCAGCCGCCAATGCCATCATGGGGAACCATGATCAGGGAGCACTACGGCTATATCATACTTGAAAAGGGCTATCTTGCCTTCTTGCCGGGCTTATTGATCATGTTTATGGTGCTGGCATTTATGCTTGCAGGCAATGGGTTGCGCGATGCACTCGATAAAAACCCAAGGATCTAATTTGTTTTTATCAGACTACCGCCCTGATAAAAAACCTGAGCCTGCCCTCTCCTTCTGTTAAAAAGCCTATTCCAAGGGGTTTCCCAGATCGCCGAATCATGTCTAACAACCCCAGCCCCGCACTCCCGCTTTCCTTATTTAATTTCTGTCGCTGGCCAACCAAGTATGAAAACTTTAATTCCTCCGGACTAAGCCGGTTGACTTCACTGATTTTTTGTTTCAGAAAGTCCATTTGTTTAGGTTCAATTAAGTTACAGGCAATCAGATGAAATGAATCGTTTTGCAAAAAAAGCAAAAACCGACCCTTGCCCAAATCATTTCGATTTCGTTCAAAGCTATAACGCATAACATTCTGCGACATTTCAATAAAAATACTGAATGCCCTTCGGGCTACATTCGTATTAGAACTTTCACTAACCTGGCTGCGAATATTCTCTCCAAGATTAACAATGTTCGATTGGCTGAAAGTACCATTAAAGGCAATCAAAAGCTGACCCAACGGGGCGGGTGAAAACATTTCTCTAATTGCTTCAAGGTGCCGCATAAAAAAAGCTGCAAATAAGCTGATTGACGCAGTAAATTTATAGATAAAGATCAAGAAAACAAATAAATAAAACAAATTTCATTCTTTATTTCCAAGCATGGGCACAAAACGGAAGTGCCCAAATTCTTCATACGTGTACTTTTCATTTTCGAGTTTGGTAATCCGCATCATGATTTGTGTGCCGCCCGCCCCTACTGGCACTACCATATAGCCTCCAACCTTCATTTGTTTCAGTAAATCGGGCGGGGCTGCTGGGGCAGCTGCGGTAATCAGGATTTTGTCAAATGGAGCAAAGGTAGGCAAGCCCTTGTAGCCATCACCGTAAAAAAGCCTGGGGTTATAGCCCATTTCGGGCAATAGCTTCTTTGTTTTAAGATACAGGCTGTGCTGACGTTCAATACTGAAAACCCTGGCCCCAAGCTCAAGTAAAACACATGCCTGATAACCGCTTCCAGTGCCAATCTCGAGCACCTTGTCGCCTTTTTTTATCTCAAGTAGTTCGGTTTGGAAAGCAACGGTATAAGGCTGGCTTATAGTTTGGCCGGCACCAATGGGAAAAGGCTTATCCTGGTATGCAAACTCAACAAATGAAGAATCGAGAAAAAAGTGCCGGGGAATAGCAACTATTGCCTGAATAATCCGCTCATCGCGAATGCCCTTGGCCTTAACCTCATCGGCAAGTTTCCGACGTAAACCCTTATGGCGGTATGTGTCAATCATACAAGACAGAACAAAACATCTACGATACAATAAGGCGCTAAAATAATAATTTAACTTGAGAAATATCTTGATTTTATTTGCCTTTGGTCAGGCTCGTCCAGTTGAGGTAAAACCCTTCTTTATCATCCAACTGGGCATAATATAATTGAAAAACCAGAACATCGAACCCATAAAATATTATACATTTGCAAAACATAAATTCATTTTTCAATAATCAAAATAAATACTAAAATCATCGTGGAAGCAAGAAATATTGGCGTTCTGGGCGCCGGACACTTGGGTAAGATCCATATAAAATGTATTCTTGAGTCTGAACGTTTTGATTTACTGGGTTTCTTTGATCCCGATCCCGCAATAGCTCAAGATGTTGAGCAAAAATTTGACATCCGCCGGTTTGATTCGGCCGATGCGTTGATCGAGGCCAGCCAACTGGTTGATATTGTGACCCCTACGATTTCTCACTTTGATTCGGCCGCCAAAGCTTTGAGGCGCTCAAGGCATGTTTTCATAGAAAAACCTCTGACCACTACCCTGGCTGAAGCAAGACAACTTATTGACCTGGCGCGAGAAGCCAATGTGAAGGTGCAAGTTGGTCATGTTGAGCGTTTCAATCCTGCATTCCTGGCTGCCAATCCTTTTCTTGACAACCCCATGTTTATTGAAACACATCGTCTGGCACAGTTCAATCCTAGGGGTACCGATGTACCGGTAATTCTCGACCTTATGATTCACGATATTGATATTATCCTGAACGTGGTTAAGTCGCCCATTCGCAAGGTATCGGCAAGCGGGGTTGCAGTGGTTTCTGAAACTCCTGACATTGCCAACGCCAGGGTTGAATTCAATAATGGTTGTGTGGCCAACCTGACAGCCAGCCGTATCTCGATGAAAAACATGCGAAAATCAAGGTTCTTCCAGAAAGACGGTTACATCTCGGTTGATTTTCTCAGCAAGGAAACCGAGATCATTCGAATGCAGGCCATTGAAACAGTCGACGATCCTTTCGCCATGATCATCGAACTTGGCCCGGGTAGAGGGAAAAGGCAAATTTTTCTTGAAAAGCCAGAGATTAAGCCCATTAATGCTATAAAAGCCGAACTTGAAACTTTTCAGGATTCAATTATACAAAACACCGAACCTTTGGTAACCATCGAAGATGGTTACCGCTCACTTGAACTCGCCTACCAGATCATGGATAAGATTGAGATCAATACCAGGGTGATAGGTTAACATCCTTTTCAAGTATATTATCATGATGATCAGCAGGTTGCTCCTACCTGCCATTTCTTTATTGCAACACAAACAATATGCAATCATGCCAAGCGTTATCAAATAAATTATTCCTCCCCATTTAATACTTCCTTTCAATCACCCAATATATTGAGCTGATGTTATAATCTATTTTTCGAAATCAAAAATAATGCATGGATAAAAGACTACAACGCCTTCACCTTTTCAGATACATCGCGTTTGATTTCCTTGCCGCCCTGCTGGCCTGGTTCTTTTTCATAAGTTTCAGAAAAGCCAACAATAATATTGGCCTCGACACTATCAAGGAGCAATTGTTCATTGATGAGAACCTTTTTGTAGGGCTCCTTGCCATTCCACTTTTCTGGCTATTGTTGTATTACGTAAGTGGTGCCTACAAATCTATTTTCCGGACCTCGCGCCTGGGGCAATTTGGCCAAACACTCTTCACCTCGATAATAGGTGTGCTGGTAATCTTTTTTGTAGTATTGCTCGATCAGGAAGTTAGCACCAGCAGTGAGTATTACCAATCGTTTTTGATTCTATTGGTTTTTCATTTTTTCTTTACTGTCACCTTTCGCATGGTACTTACCACCATGCTCATTAAAAAGATACATAACAGGGTTATTGGTTTCAGAACCATCATCATTGGAAGCCAGAAAAAAGCTTATGATATTTTCCAGGAGCTCGAGTCGCAGAAAAAATCGTCGGGCAACAAGCTTATAGGCTATGTTAGCGTAAATATTTATGACAATTACCTCATAGAAGGACACCTTCCCCGTTTGGGCTGGTTTAAGGATTTGAAAGATGTTATTGAAGAACATCAGGTTGAAGAGGCAATACTTGCCATTGAACCACGCGAACATAAGAATATCAGCCAGATCCTTACCGAATTGTACCAGTCAGATGTGGTTGTAAAGGTAATTCCCGAACTGCATGACATTTTGCTGGGAGCGGTTAAAATGACCTCCATTTTCGGCACGCCTCTTATTCAGATTCAACCTGGTTTGATGCCTGTATGGCAGCAATCAATAAAGCGCTTGATCGACATTGTGGTTTCGCTGTTTGGCCTGATATTACTGTCGCCAATTTTCCTGATTACAGCTTTGATTGTTAAACTCACATCAAAAGGATCGGTTTTTTATGCACATGAGAGAATTGGACTTCACGGCAAGCCTTTTATGATGCATAAATTCAGATCAATGTTTGTGGATGCTGAAAAGAACGGGCCCCAACTTTCGTGCAAAGACGACCCTCGCATAACCCCTTTTGGGCGGTTTATGCGTAAAGTAAGGCTTGATGAAATACCTCAGTTTTACAATGTGCTGCTCGGCAATATGTCGCTTGTGGGGCCAAGGCCCGAGCGTAAATATTACATTGAGCAAATAGTGAAAAAAGCCCCGCACTACCGTTTACTTCAAAAGATCAAGCCTGGTATTACCAGCTGGGGTCAAGTAAAATATGGTTATGCTGAAGATGTTGACCAAATGATTGAGCGGTTAAAATACGACCTTCTTTACCTTGAGAACATGTCGCTGGCGGTTGATTTTAAAATTCTTATCTATACAGCACTGATAATTATTCAGGGTCGCGGGCAGTAAAATGATTTAAAGCAGGCCAGCTTCAATTAGCTGAACAATTTCTTCAATTAGCCGGTCCTCGCCCTGGGGGTCGTAACTGGTTCTGAGGTTGAAACCAAACAACCTTCCCAGCCCCTGCCAGAACACCGCAGAAACTACCCCTCTGAATTCCCTAACCACATCATAGGAGGTGTGGCTGGTTTCCCGGTCAACCAGCTTGATCAGAATAAGTCCTTGGGTAAAGGTAAGGCGCTTTAGTTCATCTTCAAACTGCGCACGTAATTCGTTTTCGGCCTGGCGCATGGCCTTTTTACGCTGAGCCTCGGTGGGAAGAGTCAACAGCAACTCACTATATTCCTGGTATTTAATACCAGCAAGTTTAGCGTAGGGGTAAACCCGCTTCACGTGGTAAACCAGTCGTCTGTAGCGGTTTTCATCGGCCCTGTTTTTAAAAATGCGGGGGGCATAAAAAACAACCGGTGCTAATTCAATATAAGGAATGGTATCGCCATTCACAATGTGGGCCTTTACCACGCTTCCCTGCCTACCTTCATGTTTTTGCACATGCTGAGCATTTGCCTGGTAATGGGCTCCCATTATCAGGAATGCAAAAAAAAGGTATTTAAGAATAGACTTCATAAGCTTGCCCACCTTGGCAAATTAAGTGCCAAAAAAAGCGCCTGTTTGGAAAACAAACGCAAAAAGTTAGTTAAAATTTTGCAGAAAAACAAGGCCCGAATGGAGTCTCAAGCCACTTTCAGACGGCTCATTTTGTTTTTGCTGAGCTTGGTTCTTGCGTAATCGAGAGAAATCCTCAATTCTTTTTCAGGTTTGGTTGCAGAGGGAATTTCAAACATGGCATCGAGCATGATCACTTCGCATATTGATCGAAGACCTCTTGCTCCCAGCTTAAACTCAACTGCCTTATCAACAATGAATTCAAGGACTTCTTCATCGATTTTGAGAATAATGCCATCCATTTCAAAAAGCCTGACATACTGCTTGAACAAAGAGTTCTTTGGCTCGGTGAGTATTTCCCTTAGGGTATGGCGATCGAGCGGGTTAAGGTAGGTAAGCACGGGCAAACGCCCCACTAATTCGGGGATTAAACCATAACTTTTCAGGTCTTGCGGTGCAATATACTGAAGCAAATTTTCACGATCGATAAGTTCGGATTTGTTAACCCCATAACCAATGGCATTGGCCTGAATGCGTGAGGCAATTTTCTTGTCAATTCCATCAAAGGCTCCGCCACAAATAAAAAGGATGTTCTGGGTGTTAACCTGAATCATTTTTTGCTCCGGGTGTTTGCGGCCTCCTTGCGGGGGAACATTTACCACAGAACCTTCAAGAATCTTCAGCAAGGCCTGCTGAACCCCTTCGCCCGACACATCACGCGTAATGGACGGATTGTCGCTCTTGCGGGCAATTTTGTCCACCTCATCAATAAAAACGATACCCCTTTCTGCTGAGGCCACATCATAATCAGCCACCTGCAGCAAACGGGCAAGGATGCTTTCAACATCTTCGCCAACATAGCCTGCTTCGGTTAATACGGTGGCATCGGCGATGCAAAACGGAACCTGTAAAAGACGGGCAATGGTGCGGGCCAGCAAGGTCTTGCCTGTACCCGTTTCACCCACCATAATGATATTCGACTTTTCGATTTCTACATCATCGGCCTTTTTGCCGCCATGGCTATGGTTTATGCGCTTGTAGTGGTTATAAACAGCTACTGACAAAACACGTTTGGCATCATCCTGACCGATCACATATTGATCGAGATGCTTCTTGATCTCGGCAGGCTTGAGCAGCTTAAACGAAGGTACGGTTGCCTTGCCTTTGAGCGCCTTTTCTTCGGCCACAATCATGTTTGCCTGTTCCACACATCGCTCGCAGATATGGGCACCTACACCCGAAATCAATAGTTCGGCTTGCTGAGCATCTCGCCCGCAGAATGAGCATTTGCGATTTTCTTTTGCCATATTCAGAATTCAGGGCTTTTTTCCCGAAATTTACTTCTTGTTGGTAAGCAATACTTCGTCAATCATGCCATACTCCTTGGCTTCCTCAGCGGTCATCCAGTAGTCGCGGTCAGAATCGGCATAAACTTTATCGTACGATTGCTTTGAGTGCAGGGAGATGATCTCATACAATTCCTTTTTGAGTTTCAATATTTCCCTGGCTGTAATCTCTATGTCAGATGCCTGCCCTTCGGCGCCACCCATGGGCTGGTGAATGAGCACGCGGCTGTGCTTCAGGGCGGTGCGTTTGCCGGGGGTGCCGGCACAAAGCAGCACGGCGCCCATGGAGGCGGCAATGCCTGTGCAAATGGTTGCCACATCGGGGGCAATATACTGCATGGTGTCATAAATACCCAAGCCGGCATAAACCGAGCCGCCTGGGGTGTTCAGATAAATCTGGATGTCTTTCTTTGGATCAACCGATTCAAGAAAAAGAAGCTGCGCCTGAATGATATTGGCCACATAATCGTTTATCGGAACTCCGAGGAAGATAATGCGGTCCATCATAAGGCGGCTAAACACGTCCATGGTAGCTACGTTGAGCTGGCGCTCCTCAATAATGGTGGGGCTTATGTAGTTGCCATACACCGAGGTATAATTGTGAAGTGTTTGGCTGCTTAGCCCCAAATGCCGTGTAGCATATCTTGAAAATTCATCATTTCTGCTCATGCGAATTTGCTTTTTTAGTTAAGATAAAAGCCTCAGGCCGAAACTTTTTCTGCCTGGTATTTTTCCGTCACTAATTTAACAAAATCATCAAAGCTTAGTTCTATTTCATTAAGCTTTAATTTTTCTTTGTAGAGAGCCAGAAGTTTCTGGTCAAACAGGTTGTCATATACCTTCTTCATTTCGTCCTGATTCTTCATAATATCATTAACAAACCCATCGATCACGGTTTGCTCAACGTTCTCCTGGCCGTACTGCCTTAGTTGAGCGCGCATGAAGGAGGAAAGGTGATCGTTTACCTCGGTGGGCGTTACTTCCAGGTTATTATAGCTGATCAGGTGGTTCTCAATCAATTGCCAACGGAAAGAGTCGGCAAGTTTGGGAAATTCAACTTCTACCTGCTCGGCGGTGAATTCTCCTTTATTGGCTTCATTGAGCCACTTTTTCAGGAAAGTCTCAGGTAATTCGAGGCTGGTAACTTCGATTAGTTTCTTCATCACCTCATTGCGGAAATGCTTTTCTACATCAACCTGGTATTGCTTTCCAAGCTGCTCGGAAAGCTTCTGACGGAACTCTTCTTCAGTTTTGATCTCTTCCTCAGGAAGGGCCTTTTTGAAAAACTCTTTGTTCATTTCAGCAGGTTCTATCCTTGAGATATTTTCAATAGTTAACCTGAACCATTTACCAAAATTTGCCAGTTTTTCCTTCTTAACACCAATCAGGGCGGCTGCCTCAGCTTCACTTTCAACTGCCTTAATCAATTCAAAGTCAACCAAATCACCAATCTTGGCCCCAATCAATTTGCCTTTTAAAGTTTCATCTTTAACAAATTTGATAAAAAGGTTGGCTTTGTGACTGTAGCCGCCATCTTTCAGGTTTGCTTCGGACTCAAGTTCGGCAAAATGGCAAAAAAGCACGTCTTCAGCTTCTGATACTTCAGGATTTACCATCTTTCCAAAGCGGCGCCTAATGTCTTCAATATAGGTATCGATGGTGGCATCGGCCACCTGAATGCGGTGATAGTCGACCTGAATTTTTTCAGAAAGCTCAAGTTCAACTTTCGGGGCAAGACCGATTTCGTATAGAAATTCAAATTCGGTCTGATTGTCCCAATCAATATTATGAGCAGCTTCCTGATCAGGAAGCGGATTGCCCAGTATTTCAAGGTTATTGTCTTTAATGTACTTGTATACTTCATCAACAAGCATTTTGTTCACCTCTTCGGCCAGAATGTTTTTCCCATACATTTTCCTGATCATTCCAAAGGGCACTTTTCCAGGGCGAAACCCTGGCATCTGGGCCTTGCGTTGCATGTTTTTTAATTCGGCAGCAACCCTTTCGCGATAATCTTCTTCTTTAAGTTCTACTCTCAGCACAACTTCCAACTGGCTCTTGCTTTCCTGAACAATATTCATAAAGTTTATTATTAGGTTTTATTAGTATTTGTTTTTTGAAAAAATGAACCCCGCCCGACAAATCCAACATCGTCAATAACGGGGTTCTGCTTGTAAATCAAATTGTTGTGCGGATGAAGGGACTCGAACCCCCACGCCTTTCGGCACCAGATCCTAAGTCTGGCGCGGCTACCAATTACGCCACATCCGCCTGGTGTAAAATGGAGTGCAAATATACGGGTTTTTTTTGATTACCACAGGTAAAATCTGGCCTTCAGAACTATAAATCCACAGAATTACAACATAGTAAGGAAGCTACTTTTCTACCGGTATTGAAAATATAAACTCTGACCCAAGTCCCTTCTCACTTATTACACTGATTTCGCCACCCTGTTTTTCGATGAACTCCTTGCACAAAAGCAAACCAAGACCACTTCCTTTCTCGTCGTGGGTGCCATAAGTAGTGTGAATGGTATTCACATTCCATAATTGGCTTTGTTGTTCGTGGGTCATTCCAACACCATTGTCCTTCACTGAAAGGTATGCCTTTTTGTTTTTTACAATACTTGTAAATTCAATCTTTCCTCCAGAATCAGAATATTTCAGTGCATTTGAAATAAGGTTTCGGATTACTGTATTGGTCATGTTTCGGTCAGAAAAAACTACCAGGTCAGGATCCACTGAATTTACCAGAATAATTTCTTTATCACGGGCACTGACCGCAAAAAGGTTAAAATTATCACGAATAAGGTCATTTATGGCAATGTATTCGGGATGGTATTTAATTTTACCTGTTTGCGCCTTCGACCATTGTAAGAGGTTTTCGAGAAGATTGTTAATTTTTAGCACCGACTTATCGAGTTCTCTTGCCAGTTCCTGCAATTCTTCCTTGCCAAGGTTATTAATATCTCTCTTCAGAATACGCGAGAAACTAACGATGCTTGCAAAAGGATTCCGCAAATCGTGCGAGATGATAGAAAAGAACTTATCTTTTGTTGCATTAGTTTCAATAAGGTGCTTCTCCGATTCAAGCAGTCGCTGGTTAACCTGATTCAGCTTCTCATTTAGTACTTCAACTTTTTGTTTTTGTTCAATAAGATTACGGTTAAGCCAGGTAAGTTTCTGATTGTTTTCAGTAATCTCTTCCTTTTGGCTTTCGAGCAGTCGGTTCGACCGGGTGATAAACAGGAAGCGGTTATACAACAGGAAAAGAAGGATTAGTACCAGCATAACTCCTCCCATCAGGAAATTCTTTAAAATTTGTTGCTTTTGAAGGTTCAGTGCATTGATTTGGTTTGTTTTGCGCAGAAGTTCGATCTCGTTTTCTTTTCTTTCACGATCGTACATCATTTGCATTTCCAAATTACGTTGCTGGCTTTCGATGTTAAACAGGCTGTCGCGAATCTGCATGTATTGTTCCTGGTAAGCAAATGCTTTCTGAAAATCTCGCCTAAGGGCCATAATACCAGCCAGGCTGAGTAAGTTATCAGCAATTATTCTTGAATGTCCGATTTTTTTTGCAATACCAAGACTGGTCTCAAAATACAATTGGGCTTGCGTAATACGACCTGTTTCGCGGTTCACCTTGGCCAGATAAAAATAGGTTTGGGCAAGGCCTGATTTGTCGTCTACTTCAAAATACATTTCAAGGGCTTTCTTAAGGTTGGCAATGGCCAAATCCGTATCACCCATCAGGAAATTGAGGAAGCCAATATTGCTTGTGGTATTTGCTATTTCGCGCTTATCGAGCAATTTTTCTCTAATCTCAAGTGCCCCGTAAAAATAATTTAGCGCTTCTTCGTATTGCCCCGTCTGCTGTTTTAAATTGCCTAAGTTATTGAGTGAGAATGCAATACCTTTCTTATCATTAAGACGACGTTTTATTTCGAGCGACCTCTGGTGGAAATCTTCCGCAAGATTGAAATCCCGTTGATTCTGATAAACAAGGCCAATATTGTTTAGCACAGCGGCCAACACTGTATTATCGCCGATATTTTCAAGAATTCTGAGTGCCTGGAAATAATTTTCCAATGCCCTTTCATAATGGCCCTGCTCATAATAAACCAAACCTATGTTTGAAAAAGTTCGTGCAATGCCTGGCTGGTCGCCCTCACGCTGAAAAATTATGTTTGATTCCTGTAAAAAATCCATGGCCATATTAAAACTGCCGAGTTGCCAGTAAACCACACCAATATGCCGAAGGGCATCGGCAACTTCTCGCTCCATTTTATTTTCTTCTGCTATTTGAAGAGCCTCTTTACCATAGTCGAGGGCCTGCATTGGCTCAATTGATTTCAAATTCCATGACAATTGAAGCAAGGCATCGATGCGCCTGGTATCGTCGATATCAGCTTGGCTGACCAGTTTCTTTAAGCTGTCGATCCCGCCGGAAGCAAAATGTGACGGATTATCAATGGCAAAGGAAATTCCGCTGGCAAACAAAATAGACCAAAAAATGAGCCCCCGTGCATTCATCATAATTCTTCTCCTGCTTTCAATATTAGCCTCAGTAATTTAACTTACAAAATTATAGAATTAAACGGATATTTTCAGGTGTTTATTCCATTACGCTCCGCAAAAACCTTTCCGAAAAACAGATCTATACCTTTTAATAAAAAATCAGCAATCCTTCCAAACAAAGACAATGTGCTGGCAATCAACATAAAAACAACTTGTTTTTAATTAATCTAAACATAAATTAGTCAAATAATTGCAAGAAATCTGTTAGGTGAACCGATAATTAGTATATTTAGGTACAAATTTTCTTAATAAACGCAATAAACCAAAAACGATGGCTGCACTGAAACAATTGTTCCGGTTTTTGCTTCCGCCTGAAAAGTGGCGGCTCACGGTGATTATCCTTACAGGAATTTTTACCGGAATTTTTCTCCTTGTGGTTCACATCTCCAAAGCCACTTCATATCTTTCTGATGAGCCTGAAACCTGCATTAATTGCCACGTAATGTATCCTCATTACGCTTCCTGGTCGAAGAGCAGCCACAGCGCTGCGGCCACATGTAGCGACTGCCACGTTCCGCAAGATAATTTTGTCAGGAAATATTATTTTAAGGGCAGTGACGGAATGAGACACAGCACTTATTTCACATTTCGATGGGAACCCCAGGTAATAAAGATAAAAAGCGCAGGAATCGGGGTTGTTCAGCAAAACTGCATTCGTTGCCATATCGACCTGGTAGAAATGACCCAATTGGTTGAGGTTACCAAAGCAGTTGCCGATGCAGATGATGGAAAACTCTGCTGGGACTGTCACCGCGAAACACCACACGGAACAGTCAAAAGTCTTTCAGCTGCCCCGCATGCCCTGGTTGAGCAGCTACCCACCGTAGTACCTTCCTGGCTTGAATGGCTGCTGGGCAGCCGCGACAGATCTGCAAAGATTCAGGCACCCGGTTTATAAATATCACAGTAAAAACGTAAGAATAACCACTAAAATAAAAAATATCATGAGCATCAGAGAAATTTCACAAAGGAAACCCTGGGTAAATTGGGTACTGTTTATTGCCACGGTAATCATTGTGTTTATTATCGGGCTTTTGGCAGCAAGCATTGTTGAACGGCGAAGTGAAGCGCAGCTTTATTTCCAGATGGTCAGCGAAATAGATCAATGGGAAGCCAATAATGCCGCATGGGGTGAGAATTTTCCACGCCAGTATGAAACTTACTCAATGACTTCCGACACCACCTTTAAAAGCAAACATTTTGGTTCGGTGATGATTGATTATCTGGATAAATACCCGGAATTGGTAGTAATGTGGGCTGGTTATGCTTTTTCAAGAGATTATAACCAAGGCCGCGGGCATTACTATTCAGTTTCAGATGTTCACAACACGCTGCGAACCGGTGTGCCGCAACCAGCCACTTGCTGGACCTGCAAGAGCCCTGATGTTCCCCGTATGATGAACGAAATCGGCGTTGCTGAGTTCTATGCTGGAACCTGGGCCGAGCTGGGGCCAAACATTCAGAATCACATTGGATGCCTCGATTGCCACGATCCAAAAACCATGAACCTGCGTATATCAAGGCCAGCCCTTGTTGAGGCCTTTCAACGGCAAGGTATCGACATTACGAAGGCTACCCGCCAGGAAATGCGCTCGCTGGTTTGTGCACAATGCCACGTAGAATACTACTTCAAGCAACCAGGAAACTACCTTACCTTTCCATGGGACAAAGGATTCTCGGCCGAACAAATGGAGGCACACCTTGATAGTGCAGGCCACGTAGACTGGGTTCATGCGCTAAGCAGAGCACCCATGATCAAAACCCAACACCCTGACTACGAACTTTATATGACGGGCATTCATGCGCAACGTGGGGTTGCTTGCGCCGACTGCCACATGCCCTACAAGCGCGAAGGAGGAATTAAGTTTACTAACCACCACTTAAGAAGCCCCCTGGCTAATGTTTCAGGCTCATGCCAGGTATGTCATCGTCAAAGCGAAGAAGAATTGATAAAAAATGTGTATGACCACCAAACCAGGGTTGCTGAACTTAGAAGGGTTTGTGAGAAAAACCTGGCCACCGTGCACATTGAGGCCAAGGCTGCATGGGATGCAGGAGCTACTGAAGCAGAAATGAAGGAAGTGCTGCAACTTATTCGTCATGCTCAGTGGCGTTGGGACTGGGTTGCCGCCGCCAATGGTATGGGAATTCACTCTCCATCAGAGGCCCTCAGAGTATTGGGCACCTCGATTCAGAAGGCGAATGAGGCACGAATTATCCTGGCCACTATTTTCCACAAATATGGGCATAAATATCCCGTCGACCTGCCCGACATTTCAACCAAGGCTAAAGCCCAGGAATTAATTGGCCTTGACATGGCCAAGCTGCGGCTTGAAAAGAAAGATTGGAAACAAACTGTATTACCTCAATGGTTTAGCGCACTTTAACCCTTAATTACTGAAAAAAACGCCCCAGGTCGAGTTAGTCTGGGGCGTTTTTTTTATCATAAGTTATTCAATATTGACACCAGCAACAGCCTCAGCAATATTCAGAAGAGCATCACCTACCTTTTCGCAACTGGTAATCAGCTTATTATAGTAAAAAGCACTCTTAACATGTGCAACACCTTTTTCAATATCTTCGATAACTGCATTGCCTACTGCGTCGCGAAAGTCATTGATCCTGTTTTCCAATTCAACACTGCGAGCAAGGTTCATCCTGGCAGTGCTCTCGTCTTTTTCAAGGTTTTCGATAACTTGCTCAAAAGCATCATTGGTAAGTTTGAACATTTCAAAAAGTTCGCTGCGCTGTGCAGGGGTAAAGTAGACTTTTTCCTCCCTTTTCTTTGCCAAAAGGGTTGACATTTTAAAACAAATGTCTCCAATTTTTTCTACCTCAGCGCAAGCAATCCTCATACGGCGTAATTCTTCGGCTGCATGACCGCTAAGCTGCTTTTTCGACACCTTTACAAGAAATGTGGTGATCTCAACTTCTACCCTGTCTGTGATCTCCTCGTATTTGCTCACCCGTTCACGCAAATCCTCAAATTCTTTTTTATCGGTTTCGATGATCATGGCCGGAATAAAGTTGAACATGCGATGTGCAAGGTCAGCAAACTGCTTGGTTTCCTTTTTTGCCTGAAAAACAGAAAGCTCGGCTGCCTGCAGAAAACCACTGCTTAAAAACTCAAGATGGGGCCGTTCTGCTCTTTTACCTCGGGGGGGCAGTATAAACTCAACAATTTTTACAAAATATTTTAAGAACCAGATAAGCAGAAAAGTATTGATAATATTGAAAGAAGTATGAAAAATGGAAAGTCCGATGGGTACCAATGAGGCTTGTTCAAATGGCGAAGAAAGACCAGATTGCACCATGAAGTGATCAATTTGCCCGATAAAGAATTTGAAGATAATGAGCATCCATATTACGCCTGTAATATTGAAAAGGGTATGCGCCATTGCAGCCCTTTTTGCCTGATTGTTGCCCACCAGGGCTGCCAGGTTGGCGGTAATGGTGGTTCCAATATTTTCGCCCAGCACAATGGCCGCCCCGTGTTCAAAGCCAATCCAGCCGTTGTTGCACATAACAAGCGTTAGTGCCATTGTTGCACTTGATGACTGCAAGATAATAGTAAACAACGTACCAATACCAAGAAAAATCAAAGTTGTAAAAAACCCATAATCTGTCAGCCGGGCAAGTGCTTCAAAAATCTCAGGATTACTGTTTAGGTCAGGCATTGAAGTTTTAAGAAACTCAAGCCCCATAAATAAAATGGCAAATCCAAGCAAGGTTTCTCCAAGGAAATTTCTGCTTTCCTTTTTCATTATTAACAGCGGAAAACTAATGGCAACAAGGGGTAGAGAAATTGCCGAAATATTCAACTTAAAGCCAAGTAAGGAAATCAACCAGGCAGTGGTGGTTGTTCCAATGTTGGCCCCCATAATCACTCCTATAGCCTGCGTGAGGTTAAGTAAGCCTGCATTGACAAAACTCACAAACATTACTGTTGAGGCCGAAGACGATTGAACCAGGGTGGTTACCAGGAAACCCGTAAGCACACCCATGAACCGGTTTGATGTCATTGCGGCTAAGATGGATCGCATTTTGTCGCCGGCAAGCTTCTGGATGCCTTCGCTCATAGTCTTCATTCCAAAAAGGAACAGACTCAAAGAACCAAAGATGGTTAGGAACTGAATAAAACTGAAATTCATTTGAGAATATTAAAGAAACAAATACCTGGCTTTTCAGATAAAATTTTTGAAGAAAACATGCGCTTTAAAAACATATATTCAAGAAATCAGGTCGCTCAGAAAGCAGAAACCCAATAAGCAGAGCTTCAATAAAACAGGTGATAAAATTAGTAAAAAGAAAAGTCTGATTCAGATTTACTTCCAAATAATTACTGCACAAAAAATTTCTAAATAATCAATTATTAATCATTTAAGCCATTAACTATAGTAAAGTCTCGGTGAGACTTAAGCACATTAACTGAATGTAATAATACATTTTTGGTTTCAGTTAATAGATTGAAAATAACCATACTATTGCGGGTACCGATTTTTTCCGATTTTATAAGTTTAATTTGTAAGATCTTGATTCTTTCAATCTTATCAATCAGATTATTATTCATAGCAATTACAGAGGGAACGCTTTCAAAATCATTATTTTCAATTATACTCAGAATTTTGCTAAACAGTTCCTTCATTCTCAGGCACAATTCGGTAAGTTCTTTCGTTTGCTCAGGAATTGTAGTGGAGTGGTTGTTTTCAATATGCTCGTAAATAGGTTCTACAATAAAATTAAGGCAATGAGCAATCTCCCTGAGATAATCAAGCACCTGCACATAGTGATGACCAGTGTCTATATAATCTTCCTCCAGCTTTTTAAGTGTAATATAAATATCCTTTTTTAAGCCTTTGGTATAAGCATTCAACTCCTGAATCTTCTTATATGCCTTCTTAAGTTTTCTGCGGTCTTCTTTAGTAAAGGCTATTATGACACCAGGATGAACATCTCTGACAACTTCAAAGGTATTCTTAATATTAAGCCTGCATTCTTTCATTACGCTTTCTTCGTCCCATTCTCTGGAAAATTTGGCTTCTTCCTTTTTCTTGGTCTCGCTTCTGCTTTTATGAATAAAGTTGGTTCGGATTACAAAGCCAAAAGCAATTAAAATGGCAATTACTGCTGCAGTAATTCCTCCCCAGCTAACAAACAAAGCAAAGAGGAAAGCAACAGAAAAAGCAGTAAATGCGGTAAAAAACCACCCGCCTATTACAGTTATAACACCAGTTATCCGGTAAACTGCGCTTTCCCGTCCCCAGGCGCCGTCAGAAAAAGATGAGCCCATGGCAACCATAAATGTTACATATGTGGTTGATAAGGGTAGTTTTAAGGAAGTTGCCAAAGCTATCAAAATACTGGCAACAAACATATTTACTGATGCCCTTACCTGATCAAAATAAGCATCATCTTTTTTAATCTTCTTTCTGCGCTTTGACAGGGATTCGTCAAACCTCTTATCTAAAAAACGTAAAAAACTACCAGGAAGAATTCTTTTAAGCCAACTTCCAGCATTAATAGCTTTCCTTACAAGCGTCCGGGCAAAGACAGAGGACGAAAACCTCTCATAACCTTCAGTTTGCCTGGCAAGGTCCACTTCAGTTTGCGTAACCGAACGTGCTTTCTTTGAGAAAAAAAGTGCAAGGATCATGATAATACCTGCGCCCAACAAAAAATAGGTAGGAGTTCTAACAGGTTCCAGCAAAGACTCCATAGTATATGTAGTGGGATCTAATGAAGGATCATTCGCGAAAAATAAAAAGGATTCATATCCGGCCAACGGAACCCCGATAAAGTTTACAAGGTCATTTCCGGCAAAAGCCATTGCAATAGAAAAGGTACCAATTAAAACAATTATCCTTAAAATATTAACCTTGAATAAAGAAATGAGTATTTGAGAGAGAATGGCGAATCCAATAAAACAAGAAGATAAGAGCAAAACAGTGTTTTCGTTGATCCAATTCACGTTCTGTTCAGTCATAAACGAAGATCCGCTGGCTCCCTTTACAAGAATAAAATATACTATTGATGTAATGGCAAGGCTCCCCCATAACGCACCAAAATAAGGAAGGTTCCTCTCAAAATTAAATGTAAACAATATCCTGGATAAAAACTGAACGATGGCACCAACAGTGAATGCAATTACTACTGATAATAAAATACCTGAAATTATGGTTAAGGCACGAGCGGAATTTATATAATTTCCCAGTTCCTGAATGCTTTCGGACGAAACATAAATTTTAAAAACAGATACTGCAACAGCTGCACCCAATAATTCAAAAATAATTGAAACGGTTGTAGATGTGGGTAATCCAAAAGTATTAAATGTATCTAGCAGAATGATATCAGTTATCATTACTGCCAGAAATAAAATCATTATTTCATTAAAATAAAACTGGTCAGGAAAAAACACTCCACTTCTGGCCACTTCCATCATTCCACTTGAGAATGTCGCCCCCACAAGCACCCCCAATCCGGCAATCCCCAAAATTACTTTGTAAGAAGCTACTTTTGCTCCTATTGCTGAATTCAAAAAGTTAACTGCATCATTACCAACGCCTACCACCAGATCGGAAATTGCAAGGATAAATAATGCGATTACAAAAAACAGATAAATGTTATCCATCAGAAATATCAAATTTTTAGGAATTTAAATTTAATTCGTAATTCGTAAAAATTGAAAAACGTAACATTAAATTATTGTTAACAAAAGCCTAACTTCTAAACTAAAACCAAAAAACAAGCTGGGCGAACCGAAAAGGGTAAGGAACTGGTAAAAACTATAGTTCATTTATAGGCATTTAAGCTTTGCAGGGATCAAAATTACATTAATCCGAGCTAACGAAAAGTTGTTTACATAAACTTAATATGGAGCGAACGAGTAATTTCACCAAAAAAAGAAAATGTTCCATGGCAAAATGTCTTAAAATGAAAAAAGCACAAACAAATGTTCGTGCTTTTTACCATAATTTTTTAAGCAGCCTTACAAAGGCTTAATAAAGAATATATCGCCTTATTTCGCGTCGGTTTTCGAAAACGATTAGTTCATTGCCAACATATGACAACCGGTAACCTCGATGCCGCCTGTTGAATATGTAGACATCGTAGTCAGACCTAATCATGGTATGCCTGGGCCTGTAACCACCGTGCCAGGCTTTTTTATAAATTACTATTGAATTGTTTTCATTCACAATCCGGTAGCTGTTTTCAAGGTCAATAACCTGCCCGTGCTGAAAAAAGTGCCTTCGGAAAATTAGTTGAGGTACGTAAAACCCTCCTGGTTGTGGAAGAATTCTTGTCGAAAAAATTAGTCCACGATGCCTGAGGGTAGAATCGGTCCATGAAAGGGTGTATTTTCTGAGCAACCCGCGATTTACCACCAGGGTGGTATCAGTTGATTCAAGCCTGGTTCTGAACACCCAGCTAATGAGGCCAACCCACTCAATGTTGAAATGATCGGGTTCGCGGCGATATACTTTTTCTGTAAAGGCCTCCCTGTCCAATTCCCTGATAACGAATCGATCAGAAGTTCCCACTCCAAGAAGGTCAGGCACCAGAAGGGATAGGTTGCGGTTTAAGTCATAAAACAAACCATTTCCGAGATAGAAACCAAGTGTCTGATAACTTTCTTCTTCTTCAGAATATGATGATTCAGGGGTTCTTTCCAGCTTCTTTTCTCTTTCAATATCAATGCGCAACTCATAAATATCGAATGATGGCTGAAGGGCAATAGGTTCAAAAGGCACCCGCTCCAGATCACGAAGGGCGGTTTTGTCGAGGGTTGCGCAGCCAGGTAAAACTGCCAGCGCCAGCACAAAAATTAAGATTGCTTGTATTTTCGGAGTAATTGTTTTCATGGTTTCTCTGATTTGTGGTTACTGATTATTGAATTTTTGATTGCAGTTTGCCGGCATGTATGCAAAAAGCATACCTCAAATATTATTTTTCGAAAAATAATTAAAAAATCAATTCCTGAAAGGCAAAAACCTGAAAAATTAATTTAAATCTTTATGATCTTAGATGCATATGGATGAACATTATTTCCTTCTATCCGGATAAAATAAATCCCTGAAGGCAAGCCTGAAAAATCTAAACTTAAGGTCTCGCCGGCGAAAAATTCTTTTTCTGGAATTGAAAAGACTTTTTCGCCTGTAATCGAATACAGGGAAATGTCCAATGGCTGACTTGCTCTGCTGAAATGGATTTGCAGAATATTCTTCACGGGATTGTTGTATCGTATTTCCGACCTGAAATCAGCAAATGGATGAGTGTTCACCATAATATCTCCAGTTCTCATTTGCATGATCACTGGCAGGTGATCCGACATGCCATAAAGAGCTTCAATAACAGCCTGTGGGGCGCTATTATTGACAGGTGAAATAAGTGATTGATTAAAACGGTTTCCATCTTGCCCCAATGCTTTATAGCTTCCTTCAATAAACTCCAGACCCATGTATCCATGCATAACAGCATGCGAAGCCAATATTAGGTCGTAGCGATCGTCAAGGCCTCCTGGAGCAAAACAGGAGTGGCTGCCAGTTCTTGTACTTTGAGTGTGGTAAGCGGCCATGTCCGGATTGTTGTACCATTGGCCGGGTTTGTTGATGGGGTCAAAAAACCTTATGGTCTCATTCGGATGGAAAGTGATATGCTGAAAAGCTTGCTCAAAAGAAGAGTTCATGTTAAAATCACCCATAAAAAGCAAGTTTCCCCTGATGTTACTTGAATTAATGTAGGCCATAACTGCCTGGGCCTCAGCAGTGCGCGTTTGCTGATCGGCCGATGAACTACCCGCTTTAAAATGAGCCACAATACTGGTTAGAAAAATGGTATCGCCAGCGGCCAGCATTTCTTCATCATTATAATATAAAGTATAAAGGTTAATATCACGAACTACGCTTGCCACCACCGCTTCAAAATAAAGGGTAAACTTGTTATGATCGTAAAACAAGATGTTTACAATGGTTGAGTTGGTTGTATTGGTATAGGTTGCAGCACTAAACCGGTTTTGACCGCCGGTATTAAGCACATTGTTCAGAATCCGCTCAACGTTCTCCTGACCCCGTCCCAGCTCATTTACAGAAAAAACATCGGGGTTAACGTGGTTAATAATAGTAGAAAGATACTGATCTTTGAGATCTACATTATTGTTTTGCGATGTGCAGAATGAAGTGTTAAACCCGTAATAAAGCAGGTTATATTGCATCACGGTAATGGTGTCCTGGGCCAAAGTTGGCCAGACCGCGAAAAAAAGCAGCAGGATTGAAATAGGTTTCTTCACTTTGTTTTACCGGCGATAAAGATATATTAAAAGTTGAAAAAAAAGGGGCCTGTTTGGCCCCTTTATCACCTGCAAGAGTAGGTTTTACCTATTTTTTCAGGAATTTGAAATCTTTGCCAAGGTACCTAGCGGTTTCGCCCAGCATTTCTTCAATACGAAGCAGCTGATTGTACTTTGCAATTCGCTCAGAGCGGCAAGCCGAACCAGTTTTGATCTGCCCTGTACTTAAGGCAACTGCCAGGTCAGCAATGAATGTATCTTCTGTTTCGCCAGATCGGTGGCTCATTACCGCGGTGTAAGAGTTGCGGTATGCAAGATTGACCGCTTCAATAGTTTCGGTAAGAGAACCTATTTGGTTTACCTTAACCAGTATAGAGTTGGCAACACCTTTATCAATGCCTTGCGACAAGCGATCAACATTGGTTACAAAGAGGTCATCACCCACAATCTGAATTTGTTTGCCAAGTTTGTCAGTCATTAGCTTCCAACCATTCCAGTCGTCTTCGGCCATACCATCTTCAATAGAAACGATGGGGTATTTCTTAACCCAGTCGGCCCAGTAGTCAACCATTTGGCCAGGAGTAAGTTTATCGCCTGTAGATTTGTGCAGATGATACACGTTTTCTGCCTCAATAAAATACTCACTTGAAGCGGGGTCAAGTGCAAGAAAAATATCCTCGCCCGGGCGATAACCAGCGTTTTCAATTGCTTGAAGGATAACCGTAACGGCTTCTTCATTTGACTTAAGGTTAGGTGCAAAGCCACCTTCGTCGCCAACATTGGTTGAATACCCTTGCTTTTTCAATACAGCTTTTAAGTGGTGAAATACTTCGGCACCCATTTTAATGGCATGGGTAAATGAAGATGCACCAATAGGCATGATCATAAACTCCTGAAAGTCAATTGAGTTATCGGCATGCGACCCACCGTTAATGATATTCATCAAAGGGATTGGAAGCAAGTTGGCATTCACCCCTCCAACATAGCGGAAAAGGGGCTGCCCAGTTTCAATGGCTGCAGCCTGGGCAACGGCAAGTGATACGCCAAGAATGGCATTAGCACCCAAGTTGCCTTTGTTGGAAGTGCCGTCAAGTTCGAGCATAGTCTTGTCAATAAGAGCCTGATCGGTTACAAAAAAACCTTTCAGTTCATTGTTCAGGGTGCTGTTAACGTTGCCAACGGCTTTCAATACGCCTTTACCAAGGTAATTTACCTTGTCGCCGTCCCTGAGTTCAACGGCCTCGTGCACGCCCGTTGATGCACCTGATGGAACAATTGCACGGCCCATTACTCCATTCTCAGTAATCACTTCAACCTCAACGGTTGGGTTTCCTCTTGAGTCGAGTACCTGTCTTGCATGAATATTAAAAATTGCACTCATAATATTTTAAATTTAAGTTAGGGTCATTAGAAAGGGTAAAATTACAAAAAAGTGAGTCTATAAAAAAGTAAAAGGATAAAGAGTACCAGCCATCTTTATCCTTTCAGCATCTTATCCAGCAGCAAACATTGATTACTTTTCAGTCTCGGGGTCTGCCTCGGGAATTTCTTCTGTTGTATTATCAGCTACCTCAGGTGTCTGGGCTTCGGGCTGGGCTTTAACCTCTTCAACTGCAGATTCTTCAACTGCAGATTCTTCAACAGCAGATTCTTCAACAGCGGGTTCTTCCACAGGTTTTTCTTCTTTTTCAGTTTTCGGAGCAGCTTTCTTTGCAAGTGGGGTTTCTTCTTCGCCTTTCTTTCGGCGGCCTGCCCTGCGAGTTTTCTTAGCCTGATCGCCTTCGGCCTTCTTGAGCATTCCGGGGTTATAATCAACCAGCTCAATCATGCACATCTCGGCGCCATCGCCTTTGCGGAAACCAGTTTTTAGAATGCGGGTGTAACCACCAGGACGATCGGCAACCTTTTGGGCTACATCACGAAACAGCTCGCTAACGGCGTGCTTGTTCTCCAGGTAACTGAAAACAACGCGGCGCGAGTGGGTTGAATCTTCTTTCGACTTAGTGATCAGCGGCTCAACGTAAACCTTCAAAGCTTTGGCTTTGGCCACGGTAGTATTGATGCGTTTATGAAGAATTAGGGAAGCAGCCATGTTTGAAAGCATAGCCTTTCGGTGTGCAGATTTCCTTCCCAGGTGATTGACTTTCTTTCTGTGTCTCATTTCAGTTATTCCTTATCTAATTTATATTTGGCCAGGTTCATTCCAAAGGTGAGATTTTTCGACTTAATAAGTTCCTCGAGCTCGGTAAGAGATTTCTTGACGAAATTGCGGAATTTCAGCAAGTCATGCTTGATGAGGGCCACAAGGTCGGCAAAGGTTTCAACATCAGCAGCTTTCAGGCAGTTGAGGGCACGTACCGAAAGGTCCATGTCAACAAGTTTGGTCTTCAGCAACTGGCGCATGTGCAGTGAAGTTTCATCGAATTCTTCACTGGTTGCTTTCTCTTCGGTATCGAGGGTAATCTTCTCGTCAGAAAACAGCATGAAATGAACGATCAAGATCTTGGCAGCTTCTTTCAGTGCTTCTTTTGGCGAAATTGAACCATCGGTAAGGATTTCAAGAACCAACTTTTCATAGTCGGTCTTTTGCTCCACGCGATAGTCTTCCACAAAAAATTTAACGTTTTTGATTGGGGTGAAGATGGAATCAACGGCAACGGTTCCGATAATGGGATTGAGGGGTTTGTTTTCCTCAGCCGCAACGTATCCCCTGCCCTTTTCAATGGTAAATTCCATTGACAGGCTCACACTTGCTTCCATATTGCATATCACCACTTCAGGGTTAAGTACCTGGAAGTTAGCGAGTGCGCTATTAAGATCACCGGCTGTAAATGCTTCCTGGCCCGAAACATTGATGGTGAATTTTTCGCTTTCCACCTCTTCTACCTGCCTCTTAAACCGGATCTGTTTCAGATTAAGGATGATTTCGGTTACATCTTCCACCACACCCTTGATGGTCGAAAATTCATGATCAACACCGTCAATCCTTACAGATGTAATGGCAAAACCTTCTAGCGACGAGAGCAGGATTCTCCTGAGCGCATTGCCAATAGTTATACCATAACCGGGTTCGAGCGGACGAAATTCGAATTTGCCGGATCTGTCGTTAGATTCGAGCATAATCACTTTATCCGGTTTTTGAAAAGCTAAAATTGCCATTATTGTTGTGTTTTGAATTTAAAAAGAAATTGATCCTTACTTGGAATAAAGTTCCACGATGAGCTGTTCCTTGATATTCTCGGGGATGGATTCTCTTTCGGGCATATTAAGAAATTTACCCTGCATATGCTCTCTGTTCCACTCCAGCCAAGAATAGCTGCTGGGTCTTGCGGCGAGGGATTCAACAATAACTTCGAGGCTCTTTGACTTTTCACGAACGCCGATTAGGTCGCCAGTCTTCACGGTAAATGAGGGTATATTGGTTACCTCGCCATTTACTGTGATGTGACGGTGGCCTACCAACTGGCGCGCAGCACGGCGCGAAGGCGCAATACCCAAGCGGTAAACTACATTGTCGAGGCGTGCTTCGAGCAAGGCAAGCAGGTTTTCACCGGTAATGCCTTTCATGCGCACAGCCTTCTTAAAAGTATTTGAGAACTGACGCTCAAGCAAACCGTATGTATACTTTGCCTTTTGTTTTTCAAGAAGCTGAACACCATATTCTGATGTTTTCTTGCGCTTCTTAGCTTGTCCGTGCATTCCGGGGGGGTACTTCTTTTTTTCAAAAGCCTTGTCAGCACCGAAGATGGGTTCACCAAACTTACGGGCTATCTTTGATTTTGGTCCTAAATATCTTGCCATGTTTTGTTAAAATCTTTTATTTACAAACACAAAAAAACCAATGGTTATACTCTCCTTCTTTTGGGCGGACGGCAGCCATTGTGTGGCAGCGGGGTTACATCCATAATCTCAATTACTTCAATACCTGAAGAATGAAGGGTACGGATGGCGGACTCGCGTCCGGAGCCGGGACCTTTAATGAAAACCTTCACTTTACGAAGGCCAAGATCGTATGCTACTTTGGCGGCGTCGCCAGCAGCCATCTGTCCGGCGTATGGAGTGTTCTTTTTTGAACCCTTAAAGCCCATTTTTCCGGCCGATGACCAGGAGATAACCTGTCCGGTCTGGTTGGTCAGTGTTACAATAATGTTGTTGAAAGAAGCGAAAATGTGTGCCTGTCCGACAGGTTCAACCTTAACGACTCTTTTCTTGACGCTCCTTGCGCCTTTGGTTGTTTTTGCCATTGTTAAAAACTGTTTTTGCTCTGGTCAAGGGGTGCTCTTTACACCCGCTTCGTTTATTTATTGATTATTTGGTTGCCTTCTTCTTGTTAGCAACGGTCTTTTTCTTTCCTTTACGGGTACGGGCATTGTTCTTGGTTTTCTGCCCCCTGAGCGGAAGTCCGATACGATGGCGAATACCGCGATAAGAGCCTATGTCCATCAATCGTTTGATGTTCATTTGAACCTCTGATCGCAGTGAGCCTTCCACCTTGTATCTCTCGTTGATAATGTTACGGATCGCGGTCAGTTGATCGTCGTTCCACTGTTCAACCTTGATAGATTGATCAACGCCGGCTTCGTCGAGGATCTGGGCAGCTGTGCTGCGACCAATACCGTAAATGTAGGTAAGGCTAATGACGCCTCTTTTGTTTCTCGGAATGTCAACTCCAGCTATACGTGCCATATGCTTTTCGTGTTAAATTAAAGTTTCTTATCCCTGACGTTGTTTGTACTTGGGATTCTTCTTGTTAATGACGTAAATTTTCCCTTTCCTGCGAACAATCTTGCACTCAGGGCTTCTTTTCTTAACCGACACTCTGACTTTCATTTTTCAGTGTTTTGTGTGTGTTGTAAAATCTCTTATTTGTACCTAAACGAGATGCGACCTTTTGTGAGATCATAAGGCGACATCTCAACCTTCACTTTGTCACCAGGCAAAATTTTGATGTAATGCATGCGCATTTTGCCTGAAATGTGGGCTGTGATCACGTGGCCGTTCTCGAGTTCAACCCTGAACATTGCATTGCCAAGGGATTCGATCACCACGCCGTCTTGTTGTATTGATGCCTGTTTTGCCATATAATCTTACCGAATAATGATTGAATTATTTTGGTTTTCCATCAAAGCTTCTTCAATAAACTGAAACGTTGACAACACATCGGCTTTGCCTTTTCTTATGGCAATAGTATGCTCATAATGGGCCGAAGGTTTGCGATCAGAGGTGCGAATGGTCCAACCATCACGCTCCTGCACCACAAAACGCTGACCCATGTTGATCATTGGCTCAATGGCTATCACCAGTCCTTGTTTCAGCTTAACACCTTTGCCCCTACTGCCAAAATTCGGAACTTCAGGAGCTTCGTGGAGGCTTCGGCCCAGGCCGTGACCCACAAGTTCACGAACCACGGTAAAACCGGCCTTCTCGGCATATTGCTGAATGGTGGCTGAAATATCGCCCAAAGTATTACCCTCCACAGCCTGTTCTATTCCAAGATACAGGCAGGTGTGAGTAATTTTTAACAGCCGCTTGAGCGATTCACTGATTTCGCCAATGGCAAATGTGTAGGCAGAGTCACCATAGTAACCGTTTTTCAGCACCCCGCAGTCGATCGAAATTATTTCTCCCTCCTTTAATTCTTTTTTTGATGGGAACCCGTGAACCACCACTTCGTTGGGCGAAATACAAAGAGTGTACGGAAAGCCGTGGTACCCTTTGAAACCCGGTGAAGCGCCATGGTCGCGAATAAATACTTCGGCAACCTGATCGAGGTGCTCGGTGGTAATGCCAGGCCTTATGTGCCGGGCTACCTCTGCCAGCGTTTTAGCAACAAGCAAAGAACTTTCCCTTATTAATTCAATTTCTTCGTTGGTCTTGTAATAGATCATTACCGCAGCCTTTTTAGCCGGTCATTCCCATTGATGAACGTCCTTTGATCCTTCCGGACTTGGTAAGTCCATCGTAATGACGCATTAAGAGATGACTTTCGATCTGCTGCAATGTATCCAGCACAACCCCCACCATAATCAGGAGCGAAGTTCCACCAAAGAACTGGGCAAACTGCCCTGTAACACCCATTATGCCAACCAAGGCTGGCATAATGGCCACAAAGGCAAGGAACAACGAACCCGGCAGGGTTATTTTCGACATAACATTGTCAATAAATTCAGCGGTCTTCTTACCGGGTTTAACACCGGGGATAAATCCGCCATTCTTTTTCATGTCTTCTGCCATTTGGTTAGGGTTCACGGTAATGGCAGTATAGAAATAGGTAAACAAAATGATCAAAACGGCAAAGGTGAAATTATACCAGAACCCGTAAAAGTTTGACATAGTAGCGGCAAAACCACCCAATGTCTCTGAAAACCCGGCAAGAGTAATGGGTATAAACATAATTGCCTGGGCAAAGATAATAGGCATTACCCCGGCGGCATTCACCTTAAGGGGGATGTACTGACGAACACCGCCATACTGCTTGTTACCTACAATACGTTTTGCAAACTGAACCGGTATGCGGCGCGTTCCTTGCACAAGCAAAATACTGAGCACTACAACGGCCATAAGCACTACAATTTCAATGAGGAACACCACCAAACCACCGCTTTCTGTTGTACGGGCAATAAATTCGCCAAACAGTGCAATGGGAAGGCGGGCAATGATACCGATCATAATGATAAGTGAAATACCGTTTCCGATGCCTTTATCGGTAATTCGTTCACCCAGCCACATTACAAACATGGTTCCGGCAATCAGAATGATTACTGATGAAACCATAAAAAAGGTGGATGGAGAGGTTGCTGCGGGATCAAAGGGCGAAATAGCCTCCGCGGGAAGCTGACTTATCAGGTTAGCCAAATATGCAGGAGCCTGCGCACCTGTGATAATAACGGTTAGGTACCTGGTAATCTGGTTGATCTTTTTACGGCCACTTTCACCTTCTTTCTGAAGTCTTTGGAAGTATGGAACCGCTATCCCTAGCAGCTGAATAACAATAGAAGCACTAATGTAGGGCATGATACCCAATGCAAAGATCGATGCATTGGAAAAAGCACCACCTGAGAACATATTGAGCAGCCCCAGAAGACCTTCTTGCGTTTGGGCCTGGAGGCGATCCAACTGGGCCGGGTCAACACCAGGAAGCACAATAAACGAACCGATGCGATAAATCAAAATAAAGCCAAGGGTGTTTATAATGCGGATGCGAAGATCATCGATCCGGTAAATATTCTGCAGCGTTTGGATAAATCGTTTCATTATGCAGTATTAAATCTTGTTAACTTTTCCACCATTGGCTTCAATAGCTTTAACGGCTGAAGCCGAAAAAGCATGGGCAGTAACCACCACCTTTGCGGTAAGCTTGCCGCGACCCAATACCTTAACAAGGTCTTTCTTGGAAACAAGGCCATTGTCCAGCAACACGTTAATATCGATCACTTCAAGCCCTTTTTCTTCGGCAAGTTTCTGGATCACGTCAACATTGATACCGGTATATTCAACCCGGTTAGGATTTTTGAAACCAAATTTGGGGACGCGCCTCACAAGAGGCATCTGACCGCCTTCAAAGCCTGCCTTACGGCTATAACCAGAACGCGACTGGGCACCTTTGTGCCCTCTTGTTGATGTTCCGCCTCTGCCTGATCCTTCTCCACGGCCAATGCGCTTGCTGGCTTTTACAGAACCCTTTGCTGGTTTAAGATTGCTTAAATCCATTGTATAGTGCAATTTAAAAAATTATTGAACAAAACCAAATTATTCACTCACTTCTTCTACTTGGAGCAAGTGCTTCACAGCATTGATCATGCCTTCAACCTGGGGGGTGGCATTTACCACCACAGGGCGGTTGAGCTTGCGTAGGCCCAGTGCGACCAATGTTCTTTTCTGACGTTCGGGACGGCCGATGCCACTTTTCACCTGAACAATTTTGTATTTTTTCATTTCAAAGTGTTTTTCAGATAACTGGTAATTGCTGCCAGGCTTTAATGAAAAAGCCCCATGCAGTTTTTTAACCTTTAAAGACTTTTTCGACCTCAATGCCACGATGCTGTGCAACGGTGAAAGGATCCCTGAGTTTGGTAAGGGCGTCGATGGTTGCCTTAACCACGCTGTGAGGGTTTGATGAGCCTTTCGACTTGGCGAGTACGTCGGTTACACCAACGCTTTCGAGTACGGCACGCATAGCACCACCGGCAATTACACCGGTACCGTGCGAAGCAGGCTTAATGAGTACGCGGGCACCGCTGTACTTGCCCTCCTGGGTATGCGGAATGGTACCTTTGTGCACAGGAACCTTGATTAAATGCTTCTTGGCATCATCAATACCCTTGCTAATGGCAGTGGTTACTTCCTTGGCCTTACCCAAACCATAACCAACTACGCCGTTCTCGTTACCAACCACTACAATGGCAGAAAAGCTAAAGGTACGGCCACCCTTGGTTACCTTGGTAACACGCTGGATACTGACAAGCCTGTCCTTGAATTCAATTTCGCTCGACTTTACTTTCTTAATATTCGCGTTTGTCATGTTTTTAGAAATTTAAACCGCCTTCGCGGGCGCCTTCTGCCAATGATTTTACTCGTCCGTGATACAAATAACCGTTACGGTCGAAAACAACCTTATCAATACCAGCTTCTACAGCTTTACTTGCCAGGAGTTTTCCAACTTCTTTGGCAGTTTGGGTTTTGGTCATTTTCTTTTCGGCCAGTTCTTTCGAAGTAGAAGAAGCTGACACCATGGTGCGACCATCCAGATCATTGATAACCTGGGCATAAATGGCCTTATTGCTGCGGAATACCGTTAAACGCGGGCGCTCGGCAGTACCAAACACCCTCTTGCGAATGCGGTATTTTATCTTAGTCCTTCTGTTGAGTTTCTTTTGTGTTGCCATCCTGATAAGGAATTAAAAAGATTTACAAAAATTACTTGGCACCAGCCGTTTTACCAGCCTTACGACGCAGTACCTCACCTTTAAAGCGGATACCTTTACCTTTATAGGGCTCGGGCTTTCGCAATGAGCGAATTTTGGCCGCTACCTGGCCGATAAGCTGCTTGTCGTGCGATTCAAGAATAATAGTGGGGTTTTTACCCCTTTCAGTAATAGTTTGCAGTTTGATCTCCTGAGGCAACTCAAAGAAGATATTATGCGAATAGCCCAGCGAGAGTTCGAGTAGGTTGCCATCATTCGAGGCTTTGTATCCTACACCAACAAGTTCCTGAACTATTTTATAACCTTCAGATACGCCAACAACCATGTTGTTAATGAGGGCACGGTAAAGGCCATTAAGCGCTTTGTGCCTTTTCTGATCTGATGGACGTTCTACATGCAAAGTGCCGTCTTCAATGCGGATTTTAATATCCTGATCAACGGCTTGTTTCAGCTCGCCCTTGGGTCCTTTTATGGTTACCACATTATTGTCGGAAACATTAACAGTGACGCCTGCGGGCAGAGTAATGGGCAATTTTCCTATTCTTGACATTTTTCCCCTCCTTTAGCTTACGTAACAAATTACTTCACCGCCCACCTTAAGTTCGCGGGCTTCTTTATCGGTGATCAAACCTTTTGAAGTGGAAATAATGGCTATGCCAAGACCATTTAGTACGCGGGGCAATTCTTCGGAGCCGCAATACTGACGCAAACCGGGCTTACTTATCCTGGTAATTTCGTTAATAGCAGGCACCTTGGTTACCGGGTGGTACTTAAGGGCGATTTTGATAATAGCAGGCATTTTCTCGTCCTCAAATTTGTAGTTGAGGATATAGCCTTTTTCAAAAAGAATTTTTGTGATCCCCTTCTTGAGATTCGATGCAGGAATTTCTACAATCCTGTGATTGGCCTTCACGGCATTCCTTATTCTTGTCAGATAATCTGCAATTGGATCGGTTACCATTTTGTTTTTGTAAAAGTGTGTTTAAAATTACTACCAACTGGCTTTGGTTACGCCGGGAATGAGGCCCTGATTAGCCATTTCGCGGAAGTTGATCCGGCTTATTCCAAATTGACGCATATATCCTTTGGGGCGGCCGGTGATCTTACAGCGATTGTGCAGGCGCACGGGCGATGCATTTTTTGGAAGTCTCTGCAGCGCAACGTAGTCGCCTTGGGCTTTCAGTTCAGCCCTCTTTGCAGCGTACTTTGCAACCAGTTTTGCTCTCTTAAGCTCGCGAGCTTTAATTGACTCTTTTGCCATTATTCAATGTTATTTTTTTAGGTTCTTGAACGGAATACCGAATTCGCGCAGCAATGCAAAGGCTTCCTTGTCAGTTTTGGCGCTGGTCACAAAAGTAATGTCCATCCCACCGATACGGGTAACCTTGTCAATATTGATCTCGGGAAAAATAATCTGTTCGGGAACGCCAAGTGTAAAATTACCGCGGCCGTCAAAGCCTTTTTCGCTAATTCCTCTAAAGTCGCGAATTCGCGGGAGTGACACCGCTACCAGCCTGTCAAGAAATTCGTACATACGATCCCCGCGAAGGGTTACACGAACACCTATGGGCATTCCCCTTCTGAGTTTAAAGTTCGAGATGTCTTTTTTCGACTTGGTTGGAACGGCTTTCTGACCGGCAATCTGGGTCATTTCTTCTAATGCCGATTCAATAATCTTCTTATCGGTGATGGCATCGCCAACGCCATGATTAAGGCTGATCTTCAGCAACTTGGGAGCTTCCATTTGGCTCTTGTAGCTGAATTCCTGCATCAGAACAGGAACGATCTCCTCAGAAAATTTCTGTTTAAGTCTTGGGATATAGCTCATTACTTAATTACCTCCCCTGTCTTTTTGGAAATACGAACCAATTTGCCTTTCTCATCGCGCTTGCGGCCGATACGGGTTGCGTTGCCCTTACCGTCAACAACCATAAGATTTGAGATGTGAATGGGGGCTTCTTTCTTCAAAATGCCTCCCTGGGGGTTGGCCGCATTGGGCTTGGTATGCTTCGACACCATGTTTACGCCCTCTACCAGCGCCCTTAATTTTTCCGGATATACCACCAGCACTTTGCCTTGGGAACCTTTTTCGTTACCGGCAATCACCTTTACGGTATCTCCTTTTTTTATGTGTAATTTGCCTTGCATAGCTCAGGTAAAATTTTGCATTATAGCACTTCAGGTGCCAAGGAAACAATTTTCATAAATTGCTTTTCGCGCAATTCGCGGGCAACGGGCCCAAAAATACGGGTGCCGCGCATCTCTTCGTTTGCAGTCAAAAGCACAACAGCATTGTCGTCAAAGCGGATATAACTGCCATCGGGGCGACGCACATGCTTCTTGGTGCGCACTACCACGGCCTTCGAAACGGTGCCCTTTTTAACGTTGCCCGAAGGGATGGCATCTTTAACCGTAACGATGATCTTATCGCCAATACCGGCATACCTGCGACGGGTTCCGCCAAGCACACGGATGCAAAGAACTTCCTTTGCACCGCTGTTGTCCGCTACCGCTAGTCTGGATTCTTGTTGTATCATAATTACTTCGCTCTTTCAAGTATTTCAACTAATCTCCAACACTTATTTTTGCTCAAAGGACGGGTCTCCATAATGCGTACGGTATCGCCCGGGTTGCAATCATTCTTTTCGTCATGAGCCATGAAACGGGACGAACGCTTGACAAATTTCCCGTATTTGGGGTGTTTTACCCTGCGCTGAACCTCGACAACGATGGACTTTTCCATCTTGTTGCTCACCACAATGCCCGTTCTTTCTTTTCTGGGAGTTCTGGTTTCCATTGTTAAAAATTACTTTTGTTTTAGTTCTTCTGTTTCCCTCTTATTAAGCTCAGTCATGATCCTGGAAATGGTCTTTCGATATACCTGGATTTTCATGGGGTTTTCGAGCGGAGAGACTGCGTGGTTCATCTTGAGCTTACGCAGATGCTTTCTTTCCTCTACCAAACGCTCCTTGAGCTCACTAGTTGACATTTCACGTATTACGTTAGGCTTCATTTTGTTTCGTGAATTTTAATTTTTGCCAGCTTGATCCCGCCCGATCTTTTTTCGTGCGGGCCTTATGGGGAGAACTTTCCAGACAGGTAACGGCTGCATTGGTTTTGGTCCCCTGCAAAAAGGCTGCAAAGTTACAAAATTATTTCTGATTTATAAACCTTATTATTCAACATAATCCCTTCTTACCACAAATTTGGTAAGGATGGGCAATTTCTGCGATCCCAGGCGCATGGCTTCCTTTGCAATTTCGAGTGCAACACCTTCTGCTTCAAAGAGAATACGGCCGGGGGTAATGCGTGCTACAAAATATTCGGGGGCACCCTTACCCTTACCCATACGCACTTCGGCGGGTTTCTTGGTAACGGGCTTGTCGGGGAATACCCTGATCCACAGCTGGCCTTCACGTTTCATGTAACGGGTAATGGCCTGGCGGGCGGCTTCGATCTGACGGCCGGTAAGCCAGCAGCTGTCGAGCGCCTTAATACCAAACGAACCGAACGAAAGCTCTGCGCCACGCTTAGTGTTGCCTTTCATTCGGCCTTTTTGCTGTTTTCTGAATTTGGTTTTCTTGGGCTGTAACATTATTCAACAGTTTTTCTTTACGACAAATCAAAAATTACCTTTTGTTTTTCGGACGGCCCCTGAAGCGGCCACCACCACCAACGCCCGAGGGAGCTGGCCTGCCTTTTGCAGGTTCCTCGGTGAAGGGAGTCAGGTCGCGCTTTCCAAATACTTCGCCCTTACAGATCCAAACCTTTACGCCAATACGGCCGTAAGTGGTATGGGCTTCTGCGGTAGCATAGTCGATGTCGGCACGTAGGGTATGCAAGGGAATGCGGCCTTCCTTATAAGTTTCAGTGCGAGCCATCTCGGCGCCACCCAAACGACCACCAACGGTAACTTTAATACCTTCGGCGCCCATGCGCATGGTTGAAGCAATGGCAGTTTTAACGGCACGACGGAAGGAGATACGGCCTTCGATCTGCTTGGCAACGGTTGTGGCCACCAGGAAAGCATCCAGTTCGGGGCGCTTGATCTCGCTAATGTTGATCTGCACATCCTTCTGGGTGATCTTCTTCAATTCTTCCTTGAGCTTGTCAACTTCCTGACCACCTTTCCCGATAATAATACCAGGACGAGCAGTGTTAATGGTTACAGTAATAAGCTTAAGGGTGCGTTCAATAATAATTTTTGAAACGCTGGCCTTTGAAAGGCGGGCGTTAAGATATTGACGGATCTTTTCGTCTTCAACGAGTTTGGCCTCATACCTGCGGCCGCCATACCAGTTCGAATCCCAACCTTTGATGATACCAAGCCTAAGACCGATCGGATTTGTTTTTTGTCCCATCTATAAAAGATTTAATCGTTTTTAATTTTACTATCAACAAAAATGGTAACATGGTTGGATCTTTTGCGGATCCTGTGGGCACGGCCTTGCGGGGCGGGGCGCAAACGCTTGAGCGAACGGCCACCGTCAACGTTAATGCTCTTAACGTAAAGGTTGCTGTCTTCAATCCTAACGCCTTCATTTTTGCTTTGCCAGTTTGCGATGGCCGACAACAGGAGCTTCTCGAGCCTGTCAGAGGCATCTTGTTTTGAATACCTGAGTATTCCAAGGGCTTTATTTACTTCTTTACCCCTGATCATATCAGCAACCAGGCGCATTTTCCTGGGTGAAGTGGGGCAATTGCGGAGACTGGCAAAATACTGAGTTTTCTTCTCTTCGTTTAGTTTCTCAGCCCTTAAGTGTTTTCTTAATCCCATTTTAAGATGAAATTTTTATTTTTTTCCTTTGTCTTTTTTACCTGCATGACCGCGGAAAATGCGGGTGGGTGCAAATTCGCCCAGTTTATGTCCTACCATGTTTTCGGTAATGTAAACAGGGATGAATTTGTTGCCATTATGAACGGCAACAGTTTGACCAACAAACTCGGGAGAGATCATTGATGCCCTCGACCAGGTTTTTACAACAGACTTTTTGTTGCTGCTGGCCATGGCAAGGATCTTATTCTCGAGCTTGACGCTAATGAATGGTCCTTTTTTTAGTGAACGGCTCATATCAATTGTTTTTAGCTGTTTTCAATTTATTACTTCTTCCTTCTTTCCACTATCAGCCTGCTTGACATCTTCTTCTTGTTGCGGGTTTTGTAACCTTTGGCAGGGAGGCCTTTTCGGCTTCGCGGGTGCCCACCTGATGCACGGCCTTCGCCACCACCCATGGGGTGGTCAACGGGGTTCATGGCCACACCACGGGTACGCGGACGACGGCCCAGCCAACGATTGCGGCCTGCTTTGCCCGATACTTCGTGCATATGGTCAGGGTTAGAAGTGCTTCCGATGGTGGCACGGCAGGTGGTAAGCACCATGCGCGATTCGCCAGAGGGAAGCTTCAGGATGGCATACTTGCCTTCCCTTGACATGAGCTGTGCATAAGTACCGGCGCTGCGGGCCATTTTGCCGCCCTGTCCGGGGTTCAGCTCAATATTGTGAATGATGCTACCCAGGGGCACATCGCTAAGGAAAAGCGTGTTCCCAATATCGGGAGTAGCTTTCTCGCCCGACATAATGGTTTGGCCAACCTTCAGCCCGTTTGGAGCAATGATATACCTTTTTTCGCCATCAGCATAAAATAGAAGGGCAATGCGCGCCGAACGGTTCGGATCGTATTCGATCGAATTAACCGTTGCGGGGATGCCATCCTTCTCGCGCTTGAAGTCGATGAGGCGATAGCGTCTTTTATGACCACCACCCAAGTAGCGCATGGTCATTTTTCCGGATTTATTCCTGCCTCCTGATTTCTTCTTACCAACCACCAGGCTCTTCTCAGGAGCGGAGGCAGTTATGTCGTCAAATGCGCTGATTACTTTGTTGCGCTGTCCGGGCGTGGTTGGTTTAAATTTTCTTAAAGCCATTTATCCTTAAATATTGCTGTAAAAATCAATGGTTTGACCTTCGGCCAAGGTAATAATGGCCTTCTTAAAGTTGTTCTTCCTTCCGCTCTGCAGGCCGGTCTTGGTAAAGCGGGTCTTGCGCTTGCCAAGGTACACCATAGTGTTGACAGAGGCTACCTCAACGTCGTACATTTCCTGTACGGCCTGCTTAATCTGGGCTTTAGAGGCGCGTTTGTCAACAACAAACCCAAAGCGGGTGGGAAATTTTTCAGTTACCGCGGTCATTTTCTCGGTAATCAGTGGCTTAATCAAAACTTCCATGTTTGTGTATAATTTAGGGGTCGATCTTTTTCCAACCCATTCCTTGTTTTTTTAATCCAGCAAAATATTTTCAACTTCGGGCAACGAACTTTCCAAAAGCAACAAATGATCGGCATTAAGGATCATGTAAGTATTGAGCTCTGAGGCAAGGGCTACCTTTGCTTTCGGAAGATTACGAGAAGAAAGTGCTATGCTACGGTCCACTTCAGGAATTACGAGCAAAGACTTCTTATTTTCGAGGTTGAATTTCTTCAAAATCTCAAGATAGTTTTTGGTTTTTGGCTCTTCGATGCTGAAGTGCTCAAGCACCATAATACTATTGTCTTTTGCCTTATAGGTAAGAGCTGATTTGCGAGCCAGCCTCTTTACTTTCTTATTTACCTTAAAGGAATAGTCGCGCGGTTCGGGGCCAAAAATACGGCCGCCGCCACGGAAGATAGGTGATTTAATGTCGCCCTTACGCGAACCGCCGGTACCTTTCTGGCGGTGCAGCTTGCGGGTGCTGCCCATTACTTCGCTTCTTCCCTTGGTTTTATGGGTACCCTGACGCTGGTTGGCCAGGTATTGCTTCACATCCAAATAGATGGCGTGGTCGTTGGGTTCGATGGAAAAAATACCGTCGTTCAACGCCACGGTTCTGGCGGTTTTGGTTCCGTCAATATTATATACTGTTAACTCCATCTTTCAAGAATTAAATATGATCCATTCGGTCCTGGAACAGAACCCTTAACAACTACTAAGTTCTTCTCGGGGATAAGCTTCATTATCTGAAGGTTTATCATCTTCACACGGTTTCCCCCCATACGACCGGCCATACGCATACCTTTCACAACCCTTGATGGCCATGAGGAAGCACCAATAGAACCGGGAGCCCTGAGGCGGTTATGCTGACCATGAGTGGCCTGGCCTACTCCAGCAAAACCATGACGGCGAACAACGCCCTGGAAGCCTTTGCCCTTCGATATGCCTACCACATCAATAAATTCCCCTTCAACAAAAACATCAACCGTGAGTAAATCACCAAACTGCTTTTGGTGTTCTTTTTCAAAACGGGTAAATTCGGCTACAAACTTCTTGGGGGTGGTGCCGGCTTTGGCAAAATGGCCTTTCTGAGCTTTGGTAGTTTGCTTTTCCTTCTTTTCATCGAAGGCAAGCTGAATGGCATCATAGCCATCCTTTTCCTGTGTTTTGACCTGAGTCACAACACATGGACCAGCCTCTATTACCGTGCATGGGACGTTCTTCCCAGAGGCATCGAATATGCTGGTCATTCCAATCTTCTTTCCAATTAATCCTGACATTTTTCAGATTTTTCTGCTCTTTCAGCAATAAGTAAAAAACGTTACACTTTAATTTCAACTTCCACGCCGCTGGGCAACTCAAGTTTCATAAGCGCGTCAACGGTTTTGGATGAAGACGAATAAATGTCCAGCAAGCGCTTGTAAGAGCAAAGCTGGAACTGTTCTCTTGACTTTTTGTTTACGAATGTGGAACGTAAAACGGTAAAGATCTTCTTGTTGGTTGGCAGCGGAATGGGTCCGTTAACAACAGCTCCGGTAGATTTTACGGTTT
>Ga0114946_10000200_pt1 | contig 36982 bp, 25 predicted proteins | sample WalLakDeSediment_FD_88676 | JGI IMG/M metagenome (GOLD analysis project Ga0114946, IMG submission 88676) | Lake sediment microbial communities from Walker lake, Nevada to study Microbial Dark Matter (Phase II) - Walker Lake 11/02/13 Deep Sediment | ecosystem: Environmental > Aquatic >... | reverse complement strand
GCTCTGCTTCTTTTCTTTTTGCTTGCTTCTTCTTCAATCTCGTCTTCAACACCTGCGAAAATCCGTCCGCAATGCTCACAGACAATGAGTTTTTTCTTTTCTCTGATATCGGCCTGCCTTTGAGGAGGCACCACATTGAAACAGCCACCACAGGCACCTCTTTTTACCATCACCACAGCCAAACCATTCTTTGCATTGGTCCGGATTTTAGCGTATGACTTATAAAGGCGATCTTCGATTTTCTTTATTGCCTTTTCTCTGTCGGCCTTTAGTTTGGACTCCTCGTTTTCACTTTCTGAAACGATAGTCGTAAGTTCATCCTGTTTGTTGGTAAGGTCTTTTTGTCTTTCCTTTAGGAAATCTTTTAGCTCCTCAACATCCTTGTTTTTGGTTTCGATTTTAGCCTGAGCTTCACCGATTTTCTTTTTGGATACCTGTATTTCTAAATCCTGAAGTTCAAGTTCCTTGGTAATCGCGTCATACTCCCTATTGTTTCTGACATTCATCTGCTGCTCTTGGTATTTCTTGATCAGCTTTTCGGATTCCTTGATGTTTTCTTTGAATCTTTTGATGTCATCTTCAAGTGAACCAATATCATGATTGAATTTCTCCAACCTTGTCTCGTATCCTGCTATCTCATCTTCAAGGTCTTGTACTTCTTCCGGAAGGGCTCCTCTTATTTTAAAAATCGCATCGAGTCTGGAATCTATTTTTTGAAGGTTTAGAAGTGCTTCAAGTTTTTGTGCAACTGTACTTTCCATGTACTATAGGTAAGTTATGGGATTCGTAACTACTTTTGTCAAATAGAGTGCAATATTAGTAAAATTTTGCGACAATAACTCTCCCAATAATTCTTTTGTATAAATTTCACTCTCGTAATGCCCGATATCACAAATAACTATTTGATTTTCAGCATCAAAGAATTCATGATATTTAATATCGGAGGTAATGAATATTTGTGCCCCTGAATTTTTGGCTTGGTTCAAAAGGAAAATCCCGGCTCCCCCACAAACAGCCACCTTCCTTATAGGCTCATTCAACAGTTTAGTATGCTTTACGACCCGGAGGTCCATGCTCTTTTTTAAATGATGAAGAAACTCCATTTCTCCCATTGGGTAATCCAAATGCCCAAGCATTCCTGAGCCTACCAGTTGGTTTTCATTTTCTAATTTCTGGAAGAAATAGGCCACTTCCTCGTATGGATGGGCTGATTTGAGGGCATTGAGCACTTTTTTTTCCAAATAAGCAGGAAGAAGTACTTCAATTCTTGCTTCTGGTTCCCTATGGGGGTTTCCTCTATTCCCTTTGTATGGATTTGCCTGCTCTGACGGGGTGTAAGTGCCAGTTCCCTCTGTATAAAAGCTGCATCCTGAATATTCACCGATTTCCCCAGCGCCTGCGTCAAACAGAGCATTTAATACTTTTTCTATGGCTTCCTTTGGAGCAAAAGTTACCAACTTGGATAATAATTCCCTCTTGGGTTGAAGGATGGATGTATTGATCAGACCCAGCTTATTACATATTTTTTTGTTAACACCGTTTGAAACGTGGTCTAAATTGGTGTGGATGGCATATATGGCAATATCATTTTTGATGGCCTTGACTACTGTTCTTTCCACATAATTCTTACCGGTTAAGCTTTTGAGGCCTTTGAAAACAATAGGATGGTGAGCCACAATTAAATTACAGCCTAAAGCAATTGCCTCATCGACAACAGATTCGGTGGTATCCAATGTGCACAATATTCCTTTGACCTCATCCTCCGGATTTCCAGTGATCAGTTGTGCATTGTCATAAGATTCCTGGTAAGCCTGTGGGGCGATCTTGTCCAAATAAGAAACAACATCCCTGATCGAATAAACCATATTTTTTGTATTAATTTGTCCAAAAATAAATAAAATAAGCCAATGCCTTGGTATAGCCCATTGCTTTATCCCTTTTCCATTATTTATGATGAAGTTACAAAAAGGCGTAACAAAAGATTTGATAATGGGCAAAAGAAAAGCATTTCTTTCGCTGTTCCGACTATCGTGGTGGGAAACCTTAATTTGGGAGGTTCGGGGAAGACACCTATGGTGGAGTATTTATTGGAAATGTTTCAGCATGAGTACCGAATAGCCACTTTGAGCCGAGGTTATGGAAGGAAAACAAAAGGATTCCTATTGGCTTCATCTGATTTAGGACCAAAAGAATTAGGGGACGAACCGTATCAGATATTTTCTAAATTTGGGGACAAAGTCTCCGTAGCTGTTGGAGAAAAAAGAGTGTTGGCTATTCCGGAAATTCTATTGGTAAAACCGCAAACCGACCTGATCATCCTGGACGATGCATACCAACATAGGTATGTGAAAGGAGATTTTTATATCTTATTGACCAACTTTCAAAAGCCTTTTTTTAAAGATAGCGTATTACCCTTGGGCACCTTGAGGGAAAATGCTGATGGGGCTAAAAGAGCAGATTTGATCATCGTGACCAAGACACCGGAAAATAGTGTTGGAGCACTAAAAAAAGATTACATTAAACAGATAAAAAGATACACTGAGGCAAGAGTGATATTTGCAGGGATCCAATATGGAAAGCCTTACCCTATTGATTCAGGAAAATTAAAAATATGTTCAAAAGTTCTTTTGGTTTCGGGAATTGCCAATGACAGACTTTTTGTAGCTGAGGCCCAAAAGCAATTCGAAGTGGTGGATATTTTATCCTTTGGAGATCATTACCATTATAGCATAAGGGATGCCGGGGTAATTAGAGATAAGGTTAAGGGATTTGATGACTGTATGGTATTGACAACCGAAAAAGATGCTGTCAAACTTAAAAATGAAGCATTCCGTATATATTTGTCAGAAATTTCGATTTTTGTGCTACCTATAAAAATCCAAATGGATATAGAAGACAGTCGCCTTTTGAAAGAAAGTATAAAAAGAATAATTAAGGAAAAAGCATATATCGGTGAGGGTTAGTTTAGGTTTATTTCTTTTATTACTTCTGGTTTTTGAGGTCAATGCTCAAATACAAAGGCCTACCCGTCCGCCTCAAGGACAGGGACAGTTTCCCCCAGCAGGAGGAGAGAGGCAAGTGATGGATCAGGGCCAAGAGGGCCAGGATGATGCAGGAGGAAGAAAAAAACTGATCGATGACTCCACAAAAATGGTCTTTGGTCCCAAAACTACTTTGTATTTTTTGGAAAGGGATGTGAAGAGAAATAAGGAAAGAAAAATTGAAATCGACACCGTTCTTAATAATTTCCATAATTATGAACCAGTGGCAAAATCAGGTTGGATGTATCAGGACCTGGGAAATATTGGCAGTGCGGCAAAACCGATTTTTTATGAAGTTCCCAAAATGATAGGTACCACATCAGGGTTTCATGTATACGATCTGTATTACAATTCTCCGGACAGCATGAAATATTATGATACCAAATCACCGTATACACAAATGAATGGATTTTTTGGAGGCGGTAACAGAAATATGCTTGATCTGGCATTTGCCAGGAATGTGAATCCGAGGTGGAATATTGGCTTTAACTTTAGTACCATTAGGGCCAGAAAAACACTGAATCCCAATGCAAGGGATGATAATTTGACAGTTCAAAATGCCTATTCCATGCATACCAATTACCGCTCAGAAAACGGTAAATACCTGCTACTGGGTAATTTTTCAAGAATGAACCATATTGTCAATGAACAGGGAGGTATAATTTCTCCTGAAATTGATGAAAACTCGATTTTGTTTGCTTATGAAGATGCCAAAGTATGGCTGAGAAACTCAAAAGCCAAGGATTTAAGGCAAGAATACCATTTGTATCATGAATATGAATTGGCAAAAGGCTGGCAGGTTTACCATGTTCTTGACAGAAGAAAACAAGGTCTTTCCTTTTTTGTAAATCTAAACACCGGGGATTCCACTTTCTTTAACCTCAACAACCCTGAGAGATTCAATAATCAGGATACTACAGATAATTTCAACCGCTTTACGGAATGGAGAAATGAACTTGGTTTCAAAGGCGATCTTGGGCCTTTATACTACAACGCATTTGTGAAATTCAGATCAGGAAAAATGAAAAGCCCTTATTTTCCTTCTGATAATAACTTCAATGAATTATTTATCGGGGGAATTTTAAGAGGGGAGATCAGTGAACAATGGAGTTTTGAAGCAGAGGGGGAGTACTTGGTTCCTGGAGCCTTCCGTTTACAAGGGTTATTTGTTTCTCCTTGGTTGGAGGCTTCTTATACAAAAGCTTTATATAAGCCAACCTCTATGCAAATGATGTATTATGGAAACCATCATCAATGGCAGAATGATTTCAGCAATATTGGAGTTGATCAAATAAAAGGTGTTTTGAAATTGGATTTCCCCAGTTGGAGTTTTAGACCTAACCTGACTGCCAACAGGATAAACAACTACATTTTCTTCAATGAAAACCAACAGGCAACACAAGCCAGTGAGGAGGCCTTTATGGTGATACCAGGACTGAATTTTTCCTTTAATATCAGTAAAAAATTCTATTGGGAAGCTGATGTTTTTTATACAGCGATTACAGGTGATGGAGCCAATAATTTCAGGATACCTGAGCTGGTGGCCAATTCAAGGATTTATTATGATAGTCCGATGTTCAGAGAAAACCTCTATATACAAATAGGACTGGAGGGAAGGTACCGAAGTGACAATTTTGCTGATAACTACAATCCTGCCATGCAGCAGTTTTTTTTACAGAATGAATTCAATGTTTTTGCCTATCCGGTTATTGATCTTTTTATTAATGCAAGAATAAAAAGGACCAGGATTTTGTTTCGTTTCAATCATTTAAATATCAACTCCATGAGTGAGCCTGGTTATTTTGTAACTCCGTATTTTACAGGGCTGAAGCGGGTTATGGATTTAGGGGTCAGTTGGCCATTATTCGATTAATTATGAGCTGGGAAGAAAGCACCAAACAGAAAATGCTTCATCTGAAGCTTCCTACGGATCCAAGATGGGTCAATATAGCAGAAATGAATATTGAGGATATTTTGGTGGATCATGCCTACTGCGAACAGAAAGCTGCATCTTCTTGTATTTCGCTTATTGTAAATTTTTATGATTTCAGGGAAGTGGTAGAGGTGCTCACACCAGTAGTAGCAGAAGAATGGGGACATTTTGAAAGGGTAATGGAACACCTAAAGCAAAGAGGCTACGCATTTGGAAAACCGAGAAAAGATGAATATGTCATAAAATTGGCTGAATATTTAAAAAAAGGAGGGAGCCGGGCGCAGCAGTTGACGGAGTATTTGTTGATGAATGCCCTGATAGAGGCAAGAAGTTGCGAAAGGTTTAAATTGTTGTCAAATCATATTGCCGATGAGGAATTAAAAAAATTTTATTATGAACTGATGATTTCCGAGGCAGGGCATTATGTCAATTTCATCGAGCTGGCCAGGAAAATTTATGATATGGACAAAGTTAATGCCCGGTGGAAAGAATGGTTGGCCTATGAAGCAGAGGTTTTGAAAAATTTGGAAATAAGGGGGGATAGAATGCATTGATGGATCCGGAGATTACTTCAAACAGAAAAATACATTTATTTCATTTTTTTTTCACAATAATAATTAATATTAAGGGATAGAAGTCAAAATTTGAATGACAACTGTTCTAATACGGACGAACTATGAATTTGCTCGAAAACATAAAAGAAGCACTTAATTCTGTCAAAGTAAATTTGCTCAGGACAGTATTAACAGGCACCATAATAGCAATTGGTATAACCTCTTTAGTTGGTATGCTTACTGCAATTGATGGGATCAAGGCTCAGATTGAGGAAAGTTTTTCCGGTCTTGGAGCGAATAATTTTGATATTAAATCCAAAGCAGGCGGGATGATGATTCAGGACGGTAAAACTGAAAAAACGTTTCCGTTGATCAAATACAAGGAGGCACTGGCTTTTCAGAATGAGTTCAGAAATTCCGGACTTTCCACTGTGTTTTCGACTGTATCAGGTGCGGTGGAAGTCAAAAAGGGATCCAAAAAGACCAATCCCAATGTTAGGATAACAGGGGTGGATGACCTTTATTTTAATATCAAAGGGATTAAAATTGAGAAGGGGAGAAATTTCAGCAATACGGAGGTGGTATATGGAAATAATGTTTGTATAGTGGGGATTAATGTTATTGAAACCTTATTTGGCAAGGATGAAAACCCCATAAATGATTATATTTCATTTTATGGCAGAAGGTACACTATTGTTGGGATTTTGGAAAAGCAGGGCAGTGTAGGAGGGGATTCCGGGCCTGACAGGGCTATTTTTATTCCTGTTGAAAACGCCAGTAGGCTGGATAGCAAAGGAACCTTCAGGTATACAGTTACCGCTAGGGGAACTGACCCCTTAAAACTGGAATATGAAATGGGGCAGGCGACCGGTGTGATGAGAAAAATCCGACAAGATAGGATTGGGGAGGAGGATTCTTTTGAAATTGCAAAAAGCCGTTCTATAGGGGAAAGTTTGGAGCAAGTTGCGGGTTACCTTAGAATCGGAGGTTTTACTATTGGCTTTATTACGCTTTTGGGAGCAGCAATTGGTCTGATGAACATCATGATGGTTTCTGTAACTGAAAGAACCAGGGAAATAGGTATACGTAAAGCCCTTGGAGCAACCCCTCTAAGGATTAGGCAACAGTTCCTGATTGAGGCGATTGTAATCTGTATTTTAGGAGGGATACTGGGTGTTTTTCTGGGAATAGGAATAGGTAATATTGTCGCCAATGCCATAGGACCTGGTGGATTTCTGATTCCATGGATATGGATATTAGTAGCTTTTGTTATTTGCGTGATAGTTGGTTTGGCTTCTGGTTATTTTCCGGCCTACAAAGCAAGTAAATTAGATCCTATTGAATCACTTCGATACGAATAAGGTTATGAAAGACCAATCATTTGATGCCATTGTTATCGGTTCTGGAATCAGCGGGGGTTGGGCAGCAAAGGAATTTTGCGAGAAAGGCCTGAAAACTTTGGTTTTGGAAAGAGGAAGAAATGTGGAGCATCTGAAAGATTATCCAACGATGACTTCTCACCCTTGGGAAATGCCCCATAGAAATAAAATGCCATTGGCGGATAAGTTAGAAAACCCAGTAGTTAACAGATGTTATGCTTATCAGGAAGATACTGAACATTTTTTTGTAAAAGATACTGAACATCCGTATATACAGGATAAACCTTTTGATTGGGTCAGAGGATATCAGGTCGGAGGGAAGTCATTGTTATGGGCAAGGCAAACCCAAAGATGGAGCAAATATGATTTTGAGGCACCCGGAAGAGATGGTTTTGCTGTTGATTGGCCGATTCGATATGAAGACATTGCTCCTTGGTACAGTTATGTCGAAAGATTCGTTGGAATCAGTGGCAATAAAGACGGTGTGGAAACCTTACCAGACGGAGAATTTCTGCCTCCCTGGGAGATGAACTGTGTTGAAAAAGTAATCAGGGATAGGATTTTGGAAGCATATAAGGACCGGTATGTAATGATAGGCCGTTGTGCCCACCTGACAGAACCGCAAGCACATCATTTACAACAGGGTAGAGGTCAGTGTATGGCCCGCAACCAATGTCAAAGAGGCTGCCCTTTTGGGGCTTATTTTAGTTCCAATTCTTCAACTTTGCCGGCAGCAGCTGCCACTGGAAATCTCACCATCCGGCCTGATTCGGTGGTTCGGTCCATTATATATGATGATGAAAAAGGGAAAGTTACTGGTGTACGGGTGGTAGATAGGGTAACCAAAGAATCGACTGAGTATTTTGCCAAGGTTATTTTCCTTAATGCATCCACGCTTAATTCAAATCTTATTTTACTGAACAGTACTTCCAAAAGGTTTCCAAATGGGCTTGGAAATGACTCAGGAATCTTGGGGAAATATATTGCTTTTCACAACTATAGAGGAAATATTAGTGCTTCTTTTGAGGGTTTTGAAGACAAAATTTATTTTGGAAGAAGGCCATGTGCTGTTATGATGCCCAATTTTAGGAATGTGAATAAGCAGGAAATGGATTTTTTAAGGGGCTATATGACATTTTATAGTGCCGGAAGAGGAAGCTGGGGAGGTAAGCCAAATACACCCTTTGGTGTGGATTTTAAAGAACAGAATTCACTTCCAGGTCCATGGCATGTATTTATGATGATGCAGGGAGAAACTATCCCCAAGGAAAGCAATTATGTGGCATTAAGTGATGATCAAAAAGACGAATGGGGCATTCCCTTACTAAAAGTGAATGTGGATTATGATGACAATGATACCAAGTCCATGAATGATTTCTTTGAACAGGGAACTGAGATGTTGGAAAAAGGGGGCTGCTATAACATTAGAACTTTTGATACAAAGCAGGCCCCGGGTCTGGATATCCATGAAATGGGTGGAGTAAGAATGGGCCGGGATGTGAAAGACTCTCTTTTGAACGGCTGGAACCAAATGCACCTTTGCAATAATGTATTTGTAACTGATGGGGCGTGTATGACCTCAACCGGCTCTCAAAATCCTTCCATTACCTATATGGCATTGACCGCAAGGGCGGTAGATTATGCCGTGAAGGAATTGAAGAAAGGTAATATGAAATAGCCTTCTTAAATCCTAAAGATTACCAATAATACAGACAGCAAGACAAGGGCATTTCAAACAAGTTTATCTTGTTTAGTGCTTTTCGAAAATGAATTCCGGTTCTACTACTTCGACTATCCCCTTTTCATTAATTTCACTCAATGTGACTGGTCTGAGCTCATTGATAAGAATGGGGTCATATTTTGCGGCTACCCTTATATAATTTTCAGTGAAGCCATGCATTTGTCCCTCTTCAATGTCCTCTTCGAATAAAACAGTAAAGGTTTTTCCAAGATTTTCCTGATAAAATTGTCTCTTCTTTTTTTCTGATAAAATCCTGAGCATTTTGGACCGTTCATTTCTTTTCTTGATAGGAACTACTCCATCCATCTCAACAGCCCTGGTGTTTGCCCTTTCTGAATAGGTGAACACATGTAAGTAGGAAATATCCAGCTCATTTAGAAAATTGTAAGTTTCAAGAAAAAGTTCGTCTGTCTCACCTGGAAATCCCACGATAACATCCACACCAATACAGCAATGCGGCATTAGTGCTTTGATTTTATTGACTCTGTCCTCATAAAGTTCCCTTAAGTACCTTCTTCCCATACTCCTTAATATAGTATTGCTGCCAGACTGCAACGGGATGTGGAAATGAGGGACAAACCTTTCTGATATTGCAATGAATTCAATAATCTCGTTAGTGAGTAAATTGGGTTCAATGGAAGATATTCTAAACCTTTCAATGCCTTCTATCTGGTCCAGAGCCATCACTAGGTCTGCAAATTTCTCTTTTCGTTTACCTTCCTGTATGCCAAAGTCTCCGATATTGACTCCTGTCAAAACCACTTCCTTGACTTCTGTGTGTGCAATATCTCTGGCTGACTGAAGAATATTTTCCATACTGTCACTTCTGCTTTTACCTCTGGCTAAAGGTATAGTGCAGAATGCACAACCATAATTACATCCATCCTGAACCTTCAAAAAGGTCCTGGTACGGTCATGCATGGAATAGGCATTGTTAAAAGTATCTGCATGCTGGATTTCAGAGGCCAAAACTTTGGTTTCCTGCTCCTTGGCGAATCCATCCAGTAATTCGATTAATCTGAATTTTTCCGCTGCACCCAATACGGCATCCACCCCTTCAATTTCAGCAATTTCTTTGGGTTTCAGTTGGGCATAGCACCCTATTATGGTCACATAGGAATCGGGGGAGATCTTTTTGGCCTCCTTTACAATTTTTTTACATTTTTTATCGGCATTATCGGTTACAGAACAGGTGTTGATTATAAAAATATCCGGATTTTGTTCAAATTCCACCTTTTTATAACCTTTTGCTTCAAACATCCTACTGATCGTTGATGTTTCCGAATAGTTTAACTTACAACCTAATGTATAGAATGCTACTTTTTTCACACAAATCTCCTTTAATTCAGCGCACAAAGTTAATTATTATCCTTAAGTTTTCAATTTTGTATTTTTTATTCCCAAACTATGTTTTTTTTAAAGGTTAATGCTAAAAATCACCCTGTTTTTTTAAAAAAACTGTAATTATTTTTAAAAATAGGTGTAAAAATGACCCAATTTCTTTTAATCTGATATTATTTCCTATTTTTGTTGCTGTAATATTAAACCACATATTGTAGAAAATGGCAACTTTAAGACAAAAAGCACTTCTTATGGCCCAAGGTAGAAGCCGCGTGGCGGTTACTCCACCTTCCAACAAGGTATCGGATTACTTCGGTATCTATGTGTTTGGCCTTAAGCAGATGAGGGAATCCTTGGCTCCTTCTGTATTTAAAAAGGTAATGGAAGCGATTGACAAAGGGTCTAAAATTGATCCTTCAACCGCTGAAGAAATAGCCTCGGCTGTGAAAGTTTGGGCAATGTCCAAAGGAGTGACCCATTACACTCACTGGTTTCAGCCTTTGACAGGTTCGACTGCTGAAAAGCATGATGCATTTTATGATGCACATGCTGGGATTGAAAAGTTTAGAGGTTCTGCCTTGGTACAACAGGAACCTGATGCTTCTTCTTTTCCACATGGAGGGATCAGGTCAACATTTGAAGCAAGGGGATACACGGCTTGGGATCCGTCTTCTCCGATTTTCATTTTCGATAAAACCCTTTGTATACCAACCATATTTGTTTCCTACACTGGAGAGGCTTTGGATTACAAAACCCCTCTTCTTAAGTCAATGGAGGCAATAAATGATGCTGCGGTGACCATTTGTCAATTGTTTGACAGGAATGTAAGAAAAGTGATCCCTTCTTTGGGAGTAGAACAAGAGTATTTTGTAATCGACAAGGCCTTGTTTGCTACCAGACCTGATTTAGTGATGTCAGGAAGAACCGTCTTCGGGCACAATCCTGCAAGAGGCCAGCAATTGGAAGACCATTATTTCGGTTCTATTCCGACCCGTGTGAAGGATTTTATGATGGATTTTGAAGTGGAGGCCCACAAATTAGGTATTCCTGTTTCTACAAGACACAATGAGGTGGCCCCAAGCCAATTTGAGGTCGCTCCGGTATTCGAGGAAATCAACAAAGCTATCGACCATAACCAGTTGTTGATGGATTTGATGGATAAGGTGGCAGAAAAGCATAATCTGAAAGTTCTATTGCATGAAAAGCCCTTTGCAGGTGTAAATGGTAGTGGAAAACACAACAACTGGTCTTTGATAACAGATACCGGAATCAATCTTTTCCAGCCAAGTAATTCAGCTAGAGAAAACCTTCAGTTTTTGACATTTGTGGTGGCAACGGTCAAGGCTGTGTATGATTATGCAGACCTGCTTCGTGCCAGTATTGCTTCGGCCAGTAATGATTTCAGATTGGGAGCCAATGAAGCACCACCTGCAATTATGTCAGTTTTCCTTGGATCTACACTTACCAATGTTTTGGATGAGTTGGAAAAGAACGGGAATGTTAAAATAGAGAAGGGTGACAATATGTATATGAAGCTTGGTATATCCAAGATTCCTGAAATCATTTTGGATAACACCGACAGAAACAGGACATCCCCCTTTGCTTTTACCGGAAATAAATTTGAGTTTAGAGCTGTAGGTTCAAGCGCCAACTCAGCTGGTCCGATGACAGTTTTGAATGTAATCGTAGCTGAGGTTTTGAGAAATATGGCAAAGGAAATTGACAAAGAGGTTGCTGCTGGTAAAGAAAAGAAAATCGCTATTGTTCATGTATTAAGAAAATATATCAAGGACAGTAAGAAAATAAGATTTGAAGGGGATGGCTATTCTGAGGAATGGGCTCAAGAAGCCGAGAAAAGAGGTTTATCCAATTTAAAGAGTACCCCATTTGCCTTGGATGTATACCATGAAAAGAGAATCATTGATGTTTTCTCCAAACACAATGTTTTATCTGGAATTGAATTGCATGCAAGACATGAAATAATGTTGGAAAATTATATTAAAAAAGTTCAGATTGAATCCAGGGTGATGGGAGATTTGGCCCTTAACCATGTAATTCCAACAGCCATACAGTACCAGAACAAGTTAATTGAAAATGCGAATGGGCTGAAAGGTTTGAATTTGGACAACACAGCTGCCGTTGAAACAATAAAAGAAGTAAGCAAGCATCTTGAATCCTTAAAACTGAATGTAAATGCGATGATTGACGCCAGAAGGAAGCTCAATAAGGAAGAGGAAGTGGTAAAAAGAGCCAAGGGCTATTGCTCTGAAGTTAAGGAAGCCTATTTTGACAAAATCAGGTATGCAGTTGATAAACTGGAACTCTTGGTTGATGATGAGTTTTGGCCTTTGGTCAAGTACAGAGAAATGTTATTTATAAAATAATTATTAGGAATTTCAGGTAGTTAAAAACCCAAGCTTTAAGCTTGGGTTTTTCTTTTAGGTTTTTTTGGGAAAAGTACCGGAAGGATATTTGATATTTTTCTTCAAAATTTCAAAAAGAATAACATACTGTAAGGGGATATTCAACTTGTTTTATGGACTTTTTAAATATTAAAGAATAAGTTTCGGCTACTTATTGCAAAATTTTATTAAGTTGATTAAAGATTATATATTTTGAAAAAAATATTTACTAAATCGATTTATTAACTAAAATATTTAGTAAAAGATATTCCACTTTTATAAAAAAAATATCAATAATTATTTTCAGGGTAATTTTTTTTTGATAATTTTACAATTAACAAACCTATTTAGTATAACCTGTTTTATAGAATAAAATTTTTAATTATTGACTAACTGCAGAATTAAATTCTAATTCAAAAATTTACTAATGCCAAAATTGAAACAATGTCAACCTTTCTGTTCAATGAAACCCCAAACAAAAAATAATTAAGTAAACCTTTTAATTAATTCCTATGAACAAATTTGTACTAATCATGTTCGCGATGGTTATGACCTTTGCTTTCCAAATGGAGGTGATGGCCCAAACGCGAGTACTCTCAGGAAGGGTAGTTGATCCTTCAGGAGAGGCTATTCCGGGAGTAAATGTCCTGGATAAACAGGCGAATACAGGTACTACCACCGATTTGGATGGTAGATACAGTATTTCAGTAACCAACAATTCTGTGTTGGTATTTTCATTTATTGGTTTTACAGCCCAGGAGATTCTGGTAGGTAACAGAAGTGCTTTGGATATAACCCTTCAGGAGGATATGTCAGATTTGGAGGAATTCGTAGTTACTTCCTTCGGTATGGAGAAAGACAAGAAGTCCTTAGGTTATTCAGTCACTCAGGTAAGTGGTGACAGATTTACCGAATCAAGAGCTGTCAACCTGGGTAATGCCCTTACAGGAAAAATAGCAGGTGTAAATGTTAGCCCTCCTGCAACTGGCGCAGGTGGTTCAACCAGGGTGGTTATCCGTGGAGGTTCCTCTTTAACAGGTAATGACCAGCCTCTTTATGTGGTTAACGGTATGCCGATTGAAACCGGTAACTTGGGGAGTGCCGGTATGTGGGGTGGAAATGATGGTGGGGATGGACTGGCATCAATCAATCCTGATGATATCGAAAGTATTTCAGTTCTTAAAGGCAATGCTGCTGCTGCACTTTATGGAGCAAGGGCAGCAAACGGTGTGGTATTGATTACCACCAAATCCGGTAAAGCAAGAAAAGGTATTGGGGTTGCTTTGAACAGTAATATTACCTTTGACAGGGCTTGGGATTTAACCGATTACCAAAGAACTTTTGGCCCTGGAAGAGATGGGGTTATTCCTTTAACAGCAGGTCAAGCTTTGGAAGTTGGCGGTGCCCATTGGGGAGGAAGATATTCCGGTGCTAATTCGGTCCAATTTGACGGTGTTTCAAGGCCTTATGCCCATACAGGAGAAGATATCAATGATTTTTATAGAACCGGTACTACTTTGAACAACTCTGTTGCCTTAAGTGGTGGTAATGAGAATGCAACCTACCGATTTGCTTATTCAAATCTTGATAATCAGGATATTATGCCAAATGCCGGCTTTAAAAGACAGGTAATCAATGTGAATATCAACAGTAGATTAGGCAAGAAATTGACATTGGATTTCAGCAGTCAGTATTCTAAGCAAAATGCTAAAAACAGACCAAGACTTTCTGATTCTCCGGGCAATGCCAATTTTTCTGTCCTAAACAGGCCTGGAAACCTTCCTTTTTCAGTTATTAAAGGAAATCCGGATAAATTTGGTGCTCAGGAAGACTTGACTGAATTAAGATACCAGCAGAACGTTTTTCAAACCAACCCTTATTGGGCTGCACATCAGTTCTTCAGACAGGATGTTACCGATAGGATATTGGGTAAGATTTCTTTAAAGTATGATATTACAGATTGGTTGTACATTATGGGTAGGGCAGGTACTGATTTCCAATCGAGAACTGATGATTCAACTGAGCCTTACGGAACTGCTTACAAGCCAAGAGGTGATTACAATGTTACCAAAAGGACCATCAGGGAAGACAACTTGGATTTGTTTCTTGGAATGAACAAACAATTTGGAGATTTTTCTGTGGATGCGATGATTGGGGGTAACAGGATGCGTAGGTCCTTCGAATCCCTGGGTGGCGGAGGAAATGATCTGGTTGTTCCATTTTTCATGAGTATCCGAAATGTAGCTGCTCCACAGGTTTCTTATGGATTCAATGAATGGGGAATCAATTCAGTTTTTGGTTCTGCTAATTTTGGATATAAGAACTTCCTTTTCTTAAATGTTTCAGCAAGACAGGATCAGTTTTCCACCTTGTCTCCTGAAAACAGCAAATTGTTTTACCCTTCATTCGGAACCAGCTTTGTCCTTAGTGATATCGTGGAAATGCCTAAAGCCATCACCTTTACCAAATTCAGAGCTTCTTGGGGCCAGACAGGTGGAGGTGCTCCAAACCCCTATGCGCTTAATTTAACTTATGGATTGGTGGGTAATGGTCACTTGGGTGGCTTCTTGGGTCAGATCAATAATGGTTCTATTCCGAATGCCAATCTGAAGCCATATCTTTCCACTGAATACGAATTTGGTGCAGATTTGAGGTTCTTCGAAAATAAACTCGGATTGGATGTTGCCTACTACAATAGAAATACAACGAATGATATTTTGGCTACTGGAATTTCAGCCACCTCTGGTTTTGGATCAACCATCATCAACATCGGTGAATTGAGGAATCAAGGTATAGAAATATTATTGAATGTTGTCGCTGTTGAAAACAGAAACTTCAGATGGGATTTCTCAGTGAACTTTGCCAATAACCAAAGTAAAGTGTTGAGTTTGGGAACAAATGCTGCAGGAGAACCTATAGAATTCATCAACTTGGATGAATCCAGATTGAGAAGGGAGAGAATCCGTCACATTGTAGGTGAGCCCTTGGGTATGATTGCAGGTTTCAAACATAAAGAGATCAATGGCCAAAAAGTTTATAATAATGATGGGTTACCTGTATGGACTGATGGCTTGGAAACCATTGCCGAAGGAAGACATCCTATTTCCGGTGGTTTGGTCAATAACTTTTCCTACAAAAACTTCAGATTGATGTTATTGTTGGATATGAGAGCTGGAGGAAACTTGGTTTCCGGGACAAATTATTTCGCCTATGCGAATGGTCTTCATAAGGAAACCGTGGCTGCAAGGGAGAATGGATTGACCATCAGTGGTGTTGACACCAATGGTGAGGCGAGAACCTGGAATATTCCTGCAGTACCTGGTGATCCGAATAGTTATCTAATTGATAATTATTTTGCACAGTATGCCAATGTAACGGAAAATATTGTTTATGATGCATCTTTTGTACAATTGAGAGAGCTTTCCTTTGGATATACCTTCCCGAATAGCTTATTGTCCAAAACTCCATTTGAGAATGCATCCATATCATTTGTAGGTAGAAACTTGGCCCTTTTATGGTCAAATGTTCCAAATATCCATCCAGAATCTGCCTACACTGTTAGTGGCAATGCACAAGGTTTGGAATTCTTTGCGATGCCTGTAACCAGGAACTTTGGATTCAACATCAATTTGAGTTTCTAAGGGATCTGAAAAAATTAAACGAAAGAAAAATGAAAGCAATATATAAATTCACGGGCCTTTTGTTAGCAGCGACACTTACTTTCACTTCTTGTAGTGAAGATTCGCTTCTTGACCTGAATACTGACCCCAATGCGGTGACTGATATGGACATGCAGTACCTGTTTTCCTTAGCAACCCTAAGAATAGCAGGTGAGTATGAAAATACCAGAGCCAACATGTTGTATGCTGCCACTATGATACAGCACACTTCATCCCTAGCTGGTTATTTTAGTGGGGATAAATACTTCTATAATGCCCAATATAGCGGTGCTTATATGGAAACTCACTATACAGGCATAATGAGATTATTTTCCCATATTATCGATAAAACCAAAGACAATCCGGCCGATGCCAATGTGAATGCTGCAGCTACTGTATTGAGGATTTTCGATTTGCATAGGATGACTGATTTATATGGGGATGTTCCTTATTTTGAAGCAGGTAGAGGTCTTGAAGGTGAAGAATTCTGGTTTCCAAAATATGATAACCAAAGAGATATTTACTTTGACATGGTGGATCAATTAAAGATCGCCCGTGAGAAATTCTCTTCCTCTGCAAGGGGATTAGGTGCACAGGACTATCTTTATGCAGGTAACCTTGACCAATGGAGGAAATTTACCAACGCATTGTTGATGAGAATAGCCATGAGGATGAGTAAGGTAGATGCAGCCAAAGCACGTGAAGTATTTGTTGAGGCAAGCAATAATGGATCCTTTACATCAAATATGGACAATGGTATTATCAACTTCACCACGGGTCCAATAGGTGTGAACCGTAACGGTTTGAATGACGGTTACTGGAATACATACAAATATTCAAGGGACTGCAAAATAAGTAAGACCTTTATGGATTGGATGATTTCCAACAACGACCCAAGATTAATGATTGTTTCTGGAGGTCTTGGAAATCCAGAAGACCCTTCCACTTGGAATACAGATCCTGCAGCACAAAGAGGTATGCCCAACGGATACAATTCATCCACCCTCAGAACGATTCTTACGCCTGCTGAATTGGCGGAATTTGATGTGATTGGCAATAGAATGTATTCCATGCTAAACCTCAAATATTTGGATTGGGAAGATCCTTATTACCTTATTACTTACTCTGAAGTTGAGCTGATGAAAGCTGAAGCGGCTGTATTGGGCTGGATCGGATCTGATGCAAACGAGCACTTTACCAATGGCGTACGCGGAGCCATCAATGCTTGGGCTGAATTTGATCCTGACTTTGTCAGAAGCCCTGCGGTTGTTGATGCCTATATCACAGGCAGAGGTTTTGCGGCAGCATCCACTCAGGATAAACTTAGATTGATCGGTGAAGAGTATTGGGCAGCCACTTGGTTGAACGACATTGAATCCTGGTCTAACTGGAGAAGGACAGGCTATCCTGTATTGATTCCAACTCAGGATCCTAACAGGTTTGAGGCCAATGAAATCCCAAGAAGATTAAGATATTGGGAAGCTGAAATCGGAGCTAATCCTGATAATTATGAGCAAGCCCGTGCCAGAATCGGTGGTGACCTGCTTATGACCAAGGTTTGGTGGGACGGCGGAAATTAATATAATATAATTGTTTTTTTAAGAGGGTATTGTCCAAATTTAAATTGGACAATACCCTCTTTCATTAATTCCAAATTCAACAATAAAATCCTTGATATGAATAATAAATTGTTTTTTCTTCTGGTTTTATCCATCACATTTACCTCCTGTAATTCTGGTAAAGAAGAAGTAGTATCCTCTTCATTTAAGGACTATAAGGTGATTGGATACATCGCGGGTTGGAAAGGTGTAGATCCTGAAAAGATCGATGCTGAGAAGTTGACCCATATCAATTATGCTTTTGCCAATGTAATAGATGGGGCAGTGATTGAGGGCGAGGGCAGGGCAGAACAGGATAGGGAAAATTTCATCAAACTGAAGTCATTGAAGGACAAAAATCCAAATCTTAAAATTCTGATTTCCATTGGGGGCTGGACTTGGTCCAAAGGGTTTTCAGATGCTGTACTAACAGAAGAGTCCAGAAAAAAATTTACAGATTCAGCTATTGATTACCTGATCAGGCACCAATTGGATGGATTGGATTTTGATTGGGAATACCCTGGCTATCCCGGTGATAATAATGTGTATAGGGAAGAAGACAGAGAGAACTTTGTCTTGATGTTAAAATCAGTCAGAGAAGCTCTGGATAGCTTGGGAAAGGTGAATAACACCTATTACCTTAATACCATAGCAAGCGGGGGATTCAAAGAATATGTTGATGTAAATGATTTGGGAGAGGTCCAGAAATACCTGGATTTTATCAATATCATGACCTATGATTTCACTGGAGTCGGGAATCCAATGACGGGACATCATTCCAATTTAACAACTGCTGAGATGGATGGAAGATCTGCAGAGAATGCCGTAATCCAACATGTGGCCGCTGGGGTGCCAATTGAAAAATTGGTAATGGGAGTGGCTTTTTATGGAAAAATGTGGAAGTCAGTTAATCCTCAAAATTTCGGTTTATTTCAACCGGCCAAAGGATACAGGAATTTTCCATTCAAGGATATTGAGAATTTTTTAGAAGATGAGAATTATACCAAAAAATGGGATTCCTTATCCAATGCATCATTTCTTTGGAATGAAAGAGATTCCATTTTCGTAAGCTATGAAAGCCCTGAATCCATTCTTCAAAAAATAAAGTTTATCAAAAATAAGGGAATGGGTGGTGTCATGTTTTGGGAATATCATGAAGATTCTGAGTCCAGAACTTTATTAAATGCGATACATGACTGTTTTAAACGGCCTTAATTCCCAATAAATAGTGATAAAATAAACAAAATTCCCCATATTGATTTTTACTTTTTTGAACTAAAGCGTAAAAAATGGCCAAAAAGAAGACCTCTATAAAAGATATTGCCAAAGCGCTGGGTATTTCCATCACTACAGTTTCTTTTATTCTGAACGGAAAAGCGAGAGAAAAGAGAATCAGTGAGGAATTGACCAAAAAAGTTCAGGAATATATCCAAAAAATAGGGTATAAACCCAGCCACATCGCTCAAAGTCTGCGATTGGGAAAATCAAAAGTTATTGTCTTTATGGTCGAAGACATTTCCAATAATTTTTTTGCGTCAATAGCCAGACTAATTGAAGAAAAAGCCTATAAAAACGGCTATAAAATCATTTATTGCAGTACAGACAATAAGCCTGAAAAAGCAAAGGAACTTATTGCCACTTTTAAAATGAGAAATGTAGATGGTTTTATCATTACTCCTACCCCAAACTTGGAAAAAACCATTTTAGGGTTATTGGAGGAAGGTTTGGCGATTGTATTATTTGATAGATGGATTCCGGAAATTGATTGTAGCTATGTAGTGGTCGAAAACGAAATAAGCGCCTATGAGGCCACAGAACATTTAATCCATCAAGGTTGCAAAAATATTGGTTTTATTACAGTTGAATCTGACCAAACCCAAATGTTGGAAAGGCTGAAAGGTTTTCAGAAAGCGGTTGAGGATAGTGATGTCAAACACATAATTTTCAAAGTCAAATTTCATCCTATAGCTGAACATGAAGCTGGAAATAGCCTACTTGAATTTTTGAAAAGCTATCCAGAATTGGATGGAATCTTTTTTTCCACGAATTATCTGGCATTCGAAGGACTTCAGGCTTTGTCCCGTCTTGAAAAGAAAATACAAAAAGAGGTAAAAGTGGTCTCTTTTGATGATCACTATTTTTTCAATTTATATCAACCCAGGATTTCCGCAATTGAACAGCCGCTGGAATTGATTGCAGAGAAATTGATGGAATCAATTTTAATTCAGCTTGATGAAAACAATCAAGATAAAATGACTCAACAAATAACATTACCAAATGTGCTTCATGTAAGGGAATCTTCTGAACTATCAGATTAATATCAAACAAATTTTGGATTACTTGATAATTTTATTAAAATATTTCATTTTGGATAAATCCTTTTAGCATTGATTTTTCGGTCTTTTTTGTACATTTAAGGATTGATATAAAGGGAATTTTAGCCCAAACCATAAACCCAAGAATGACCCAAAAGAAAATCGTAGCCGGGGATGTAGGTGGATCTCATATCACTTTGGCCCTTTTTGAAGAGAATAGCTCTGGATTACAATTGGCTCGAATAGAGAGGGAAAGAGTAGATTCTTTTGCTGATAAATCTGTTATTATCGATCAATGGATTTCATGTTTTAAAAAACTTGAAACCCCTGGTGCTCCTGTGTTTATTTCACTTGCAATGCCAGCTCCATTCGATTATAAGGAAGGGGTTTGTTTGATAAAAGAGCAGGGAAAATTCAGAAGCCTTTATGGTGTAAATATTAAAAAAGAGCTCAGTTCCGAACTTGAAATTCCTGAAACTTCAATTAATTTCATCAATGATGCACAGGCTTTTTTGTTAGGAGAATCGGTTTTTGGTAGTGGGATAGGATTGGATTCTCTATTAGGTATTACCTTGGGTTCCGGTCTCGGCTCTGCTGTAAAATCAGGAAATCAAGTGAGGGATGCAGAACTTTGGAGTTCCCCCTTTAAAGATAGCATTGCTGAAAATTATTTAGGTACTTCCTGGTTTGTGCAATGGGCGAAATCTGAACTTGGGATTGATCTTGATGGTGTCAAAGCGTTTATTTCCCATCCAAAAATAATTGACAGGCTGGAAGAAGTATTTGATACCTATTCTTCACATTTGGCTGAATTTATCCAGCAACAGTATGTTGATTTTCAAATGGAAAAAGTAATTATAGGAGGGAATATTTGTCTTTCCTGTGATCTTTTTTTGAACAAAACCATCTCGAAATTGGGCTATTCAGGGTTGGAAATACCAATTGAGATTTCTAAACTGGGAGAGAAAAGTGCTCTATATGGGGCTGCCTCAATTCTAATTGATGATGAACATAGGTTTGAATCGAAATCATAAAAAGATTTTCGGATCAATGGTTTCTTGAGTTTTTTGAATAATAGGAGATATCGACAAGAATCAGGGATCGACTCTTTTTAAAATATATTGTCCTATTGATTTGCCTTGGTTGGTACCTTCCTCGATAGCGTCCCTGAAATGTATCCCTCCATACAATCTTGAAACTGCAGCCTCTTCTGCAGCTTGGTAAAATGAAGAAAAAGGTCTTTCAGGTAATCCAAAATAGACTTCTGAGGTGTCTATAAAATCAAAATTATCTCCAAAGTAATGGGTAAGTAGTTCTGCACTCATAGAGGAAACCACACTGTGCCCACTGGTATATTCAGGGAAAGGAGGAGTTTGAAGTAAGGGCCTCCAACTTTCGTCCAAATATTTATTAATGGCAGATTCTGGCCTTACCCTATCAGAATCATATTTTTCCTCCCAACAACTGATAAATGCATCATGAAGCCCCATGGATACCAAGGCATGGATATATAATGTTTCCTGCCAATTAAGTTGCGCTTTTTGGCTCGCAATCCCAGTTATACCTACCCAGTGCCCACCAGGAGAAATTTTTTTGATCCCTATGGCCATATGCCCGGAATATTGGACCATAAAAGGATTGCAATCCCAAAAATTAGCTATCAATTTGGATTCTTCTTCCAAATTTGAAGTTACATGGTACACTTCTTCCAATTGTAGACGAAAAGAACTCCCTTGATCTAAAGAAAAAGGAGCTGGAGGTTTAGGTTTATAAAGGCTTAAATTCTGAATGAAAAAAGGAGCAATGGTTCTCCATTCCGGTTCGATCGCTCCCATATAGGCAGGTGGGGTAGGGTACCAATAGCCTTCTTTATTTTTCGGGGAATATCTGGTCAGTGTACTTAATCGATTATAATTATCATTATAGGCGATGGTCAAAATCTGCATTGCAACAGATCTGGCAAAATTCAGGTTTTGGTCCAGCTGTTTTTTCGGAATCCATTTTGACTTTATAAACAGATCTATCAAATTCTCTTGCTTGTAGGAAAGTAATTTTCCTGAAGGCATTAATTGCTTGCCTACTTCCAACATGGAATATGTGGCTACAAAATGGGGATTAATATTGCCAGTATCATCAGTAATTGATGGTATATAATGGTTTGATTTTGAAATCAAACTTTCCTCTATGGGGATCATATTGGCTTGATCCCATGCCAAATTCGCGGCCAATGTACTATAAGCGTAAAACCTTGCAGCAGCAGGGGGAGAAGCAACATCAGTAACCATAACCTCAGTTATATGGAATAAGTTATCTATAAAAATACTGATGTCAGGGTTTTTCTTTTGGGCGAAAATTGGGTTCAAAAAAAGGATGAAAAGTATAGACAAAGTACTCTCTTTATATGGGAATATATACTTTGAATTCATTTTTAAGCGGAATCTCTTCATCTCAATCATTCAATTTGTAGGATTTTATCCCAGAATTATTGATTCCGAAATGTAAATACCCCGGTTGAGAGGATAAATGAAGGATAGATTTGACATCACCTATTATCTTAAAACCGGATTCAATCTGCGGAACGAATGTAAAGTTACCATTTCCATTTCCTTTAAACAATTGTCCTTGATTGGCGTCCATGACTCCTAACCGTAACCTGGTGTAGGATTGGTTTCCAGCCAAAATAAAATCCAAACTACCATCACCGTCCACATCCACAGGGTAAATAGCATGGACAGGAGCAAATTGTGCTTCAATAGGCAGTTCTTTTAAGATAAGCTTAACTCCAGTATTTTCCAGATACATGGTACGTAATTCAACAGCCTGAAGGATAGAGGCTTTTTTCAACTGGTCTTTGGTCAATACTTCTTCAATGGTGGCATTGGCATAGGATGCATAATCGGTAAACTTACTGCGCATGTTATACATTTGATCCAAAAGTTCATCCCTGCTTGGGAAAGGATAAGGTTTTCCTTGAACCGGGACAACCAATATGGGGTCTACGGAGGAATTTTCATCAAAATCAGCAAAATATAAAGTCAAGGGTACGTTTATGCCAGGCTTGAATTGGCTGTTCAAGCCAAAATTACCCACAATAAAATCCATATCCCCGTCACCATCAAAATCCCCCATGGCTATACTGGACCACCAACCGTTGGTTTTGTTATCAATCCAACTTTTTGTCTGATCTGTAAATTTTTCTCCTTCATTGATTAGAATGGTAATCGGCATATACTCTCCAACTACAATCAGGTCATTTTTTCCATCTTTGTTCAGGTCAAGGCTTAAAGCGGCTGTTACCATACCAATCTCCCCATCATTTGGCAAATAATAGGTGGTTTGATTCGAAAAATTTCCATTACCATCATTGATTAATATATGGCTTTTTGGGGTCAATGGATAACGGCCCGGAATAATTCTGCTTCCGATGAAAATATCCGGATGTCCGTCTCCGTTGATGTCCGTAACAGTAACAACAGAGGTGCCAGTTCTCATTCTTGGAAGTTTATCTGGTTGGTGAAATAGTTTCCCTGTACCATCATTGATATACAATCGGTCCTGTAATGATTCATCTGTAGATAAATAGTCATGATAGCCCCCACTCCCCAGATACAAATCCAAATGTCCGTCACCATCTGCATCAAAAAATACTGCAGCAGCATCGGTAAATTCTTCCTGTGAATTAAAATTTTCGGATTCCTTCCATTTACCGTTTACCTTTTTGAATATTTTGCCTTTGGAACCTTTTGAACCACCGATAAATATTTCTTCAAGGCCATCTCCATCAATATCACCGGAAGTCATTACCGGTCCAATGTACGATGGCATTTCCAGTAATAAGGGTTGTCTTTTAAAATCATTGAAACCAAATTCTTCATGCTTGAAATCAAGCAGGGGTTCGGTTTCCATAAATATTGTTTTGTTATTTTGGAGTTGCTGTTTTTTTTGACCCGCATCGGATTCTCTTATTTCTATCATCTGGTTGACAGAAAGATTGGTCAAGGTTTGTTTTATTCCGGAAGGCCATATCACTACCAGGGAATCAACTATTGTTTCATCAGCGAGGCCAACATGTAATCTATGTGAAACAGAGGACTGGAACCCTCTTGTTGGCATTTGTTCCAAAAACTGGGTGTTTTCCTTAGTATAAATTTTTATTTTGGACCCTATTCCGGAAGTGTTTGGAGTATTCCCAGATAGTTTTACCTGAATCCAATTCCTTTTGTTTCCAGTTACTGATTCATAATGGTTTCGGTAAACCAGAGCTGTTTGGTTAACATTATTGACAATTAAATCCAATTGTCCATCATTATTCAAGTCTGCATAAGCTGCACCATTTGAAAAATTAGGAATTCCGATGCCCCATTCTTTAGACCGGTCTTTGAAAACCAGTTTTCCTCCATTTTCAAAGAAATAATTGGGAATTGGAGTGGAACTCATGGAAGTGACAAGATGAAGAGTGTCTGCTTTTTCTCCTGCTACAGCCGATTTGAAGTAATAGTCTCCCTTGTATTTTAGGAAATCCCTGTTGGTGTAATCTCTAAAATAGCCATTGCTTACAAACAAATCCTTGTAACCACTGTTTGTCGCATCAAAAAACAAAGCGGACCAACTCCAATCCGTATTTGAAACTCCTGACAATTGGCCGATTTCACTAAATAGACCATTTCCTTGGTTTAAATGAAGCATATTACGCATATTTTGATGGTAAAAGCCCCGATTGATCATCAGTGCATATTGTTCATAATTTTCCGGACCATATAAAAGTTTTTGCCTTTTGTTGTCCTCCGGTAACATGTCCAAAGTAAAAATATCTACCAAACCATCATTGTTAATGTCAGCAATGTCCAGACCCATGGAAAAGTGGGATATATGCTGAATCATGTCTGGCATGAGATCTGTAAATGTGCCATCCCCATTGTTTATATATAAATAATCAGGTTCTATATAATCATTGCTCACAAAAATATCCAAATATCCATCTCCGTTGACATCAGAAGCGACAACTCCAAGACCAAAACCGAGGGCAGAGCCTCTTATACCTGCTTCCTCACTGATATCTATGTACTTTCCATTTTCGTTTTTAAATAATTTGTCACCTGCAAATGGATGACGGATTTTTCTTACCCGATCGAATTCAATTTCATTGATTACCTCTATGTGGTGGTTAAGTAAATACAGATCCAAATCACCGTCATTGTCAAAATCAAAAAACAAAGCTTGGGTACTGTTGGAAGGGTCATCCAACCCATATGTTTTGGCCTCATCCCTAAATGTTAGATTTCCCTGGTTAATAAAAAGTTGATTTCTTCTGCTATCTAAGTTCCCATTTCCCGAATAACAAACATAAATGTCCAATAATCCATCTCCATTGATATCAACCATGGTCACTCCGGTAGTCCAGGAGCTTTTTCCTTTTATACCCGCAGAATTGCTGATATCTTTGAATTTAAAATCTCCTTCGTTGAGGTAGAGTTTGTTCTCCACCATATTGCCGGTAAAGAATATATCATCCCACCCATCATTATTGATGTCACCCACAGCGACTCCTCCTCCATTATAAAAATATTCATAGGTCAGGATATTGTTTTTTGCATCTTCTGTCAGTTTATTGGCAAAAGAGATTCCGGTTTTTTTGGAGCTCTGCAGTTCAAAAACAAGTCCTTTGGAATAATCTTTAAAAGAGAAAAATACAGCAATGATACCAATGATAAGAGCAGTAATAATGTTTGTGGAATTCAATGATTTCATGGTGAAACTATTATTAGGGGAAATCATCAACGACCAATGTCAGGGATATTGGGCTTTGTGGTAAATTATTGAAGAAATTCTTCAAATATTTGTTCATTTACCACTGCCACTCCACCTAATAGTCCTACTTCTTTCCCAAGTTTATACAAGGCCAATTCTGTGTTTTCCCTTGCTTTGGCCATGCTATAAATATTCAACGCTTGCTGAATGGGAGTGATCAGATATTGTTTTGCTTCTGCCACTGACCCACCTATGATAATCAGCTCAGGATTTAGAAGTTGGATGAGAATGGATATTCCCCGGCCCAAATCCAAACCGGCCTCTGATAAAATGGTGATGGCTCTTTGGTCTCCTGCCAAAGCAGCATCGACAACCAAATAAGGCTCTACCTCTCCATTATTTTCTTTTGCCATTCGGGCTAGAATCGAATCATGATCATTTTCTATAGCCTCTTTTGCCATTCTGACAATGGCTGTGCCAGAGGAAACAGATTCAAGACATCCCTTTTTTCCGCAACTACAGGTAATATCCCTGGATTCAAAGATAGGGGAGTGACTGAATTCACCTGCGAACCCCGATGCACCCTGATATATTTTGCCATCAATGAGTATTCCCAATCCTATCCCCCAACCTATAAATATCCCCAGAACATTTTTATATTGGTCATTATGACCAAACTTAAATTCAGCAAGCGTCATTGCTCTGGCGTCATTTTCGAGGAATACCTTTCTATCTAATCTAGCTTCGAAATTTTCCACCAAACTTTTCTTTCCAAACTTCAAATAAGTGTGATTGATTCCATGGACTGAATCAATCAATCCCGGCATGGATATACCCACCGCAATTATTTTGTGATCTGGTAATCCCGACTTTTGTTTGTGCTGAATGATAAAATCACAGATTTTATCAAAAGTCTCTTTTTCATTGTTTAGGGTTAATTTTAAGGTCTCTGCTTCGGTAATGGCATTGTTCGAACTGTTATAAATGGCTGTTCTGATTCTGAATTTATTGATATCGACTGAAATCACATAAAATGAGTCCTCGGCCAATTTGTAGAGATCAGGCTTTCGTCCCCCTTGAGACTCGGCTCTTCCATGCTTTATAACTTCCCCTGACGACATCAGGTCTCCTAAAAGCGAATTCACTGTAGGTAAACTAATTCCAACCTCAACACACATTTCGCCTGCAGTATTGTTCCCTTTGGTATAAAGGTTTTTGATTAGCTTAAGTTTATTGATGTAGCTTTTCGTCTCTACTACACCTTCGATTTTTTCAAGGGCTTTTTTGGGATTTATTAAATTCATTGATGAATGTTTAAAAATTCAATTACGTAAATTTTTAAGGAATTACAAAAGCGCTTATTCAAAAAAATATAGGAAGAAATTCAACTTTATTAAAATTGATATGATTTTTAGCTTGGATAATCCTTATGAAAAAAAAGTTTTTTAATTAAATATGTAAAAGTAAATCTTGTACAATAAAAAGCGGGTCGAAAGACCCGCTTTGGTTTAGTTGTTCCTGCCACCTCTGGGGGAACCGGTAGTTTTGGTATTATTACTCGAATTGGACCTACTCACAGTACCGACTGAGTTACTTCTGGAACCTGATCCAGAGGAGGGACTCACTGCGGGACTACTTTGTCTAGCCGGGGCATTACTCCTAACTGAAGTATTGCTCTGTTTGGCAGGAGTGCTGCTCCTTACAGCACTGTTGTTCTGATTCGCCGGTGTACTGCTTCTTACTGCAGTGTTATTTTGTCTTGTAGGTGATGTAGCTCGGACAGAAGTATTGTTCTTACCTGAGGCATCATTGTTCCTTCCGACAGCATTATTATTCTGAGTATTTGAGTTATTTCCCCTCACCGTAGCATTAGCATTTTGATTCGTATTTGGTCTGGCGGTTGTAACATTCCTGTTTTGGGTGCCGGACCTATTCATGCTTTCATTATTTCTACTTGTATTGGTCGGATTTGCGTTTACTTTGGTATTACTGTTGCCATTTTGGACTGCATTACCATTATTTCTACTTTGGGCATTTCTTGATGGAGTAGAATTTACAGATCTTTCAGGTTGTGCCTGGGCACTTCTGTTTTGAACTGCTGATCTTTGTCTATAATCTTCTGCGGTAAATACCCTTGAAGGTCTTGCGCTTTCGTTGGTATTCCTTGAATTTGAAATTTGAGGTCTATATACATTGACACTGTTGTTTTGAACTATGGCCCTTCCTGGTCTCGAAGCGTGATTTACCTGATATACAGGGACGGAAGTTCTTGTAACTCTTTCAATTTCTCTGCGGTTTGGACCGGTATAATAGGTGGTGTTGTTGTACACATAGGTATTATTAATAAAGGTTGTTCTATTATAGACATGGGTCACGTTATAATAAGGGACCATATAACTGTGGTAATATCCTGCCCTGAATCTCCTCTGAGGAATAAAAACCCAATGTCTGGCGGGTATGTTGATATGGATTCCAATACCCATACCTGGTCCCAATGGAGCCCATCCGTAATATCCGCCACCGGTTCTCCAACTAACCCAAGCTGGCCCCCACTCATAGCCTGGAATCCAAGCCCATCCATAATAATTGCTAAAATACCATCTTCCATAATGGAAGGGTGCCCATCCCCAATCATATTGGGAAACCCAGGTATTTCCAAAGTTGGTCATGGTCCAGTATCCATTGGTAACATAAGGCTGAAAACCATGGTCAACAAAGGGAACCCATACATAGCCGTATGTAGGATCCATTACCCAATCTCCAAAGGGGCTTAGTTCATTATAAAATACCTGAAATGATACTCCAAAACCAGCCGGAGATGCATGTGCCTTATTGGCAGCTACCATACCCATGCCCAGCACAAGTATGATGCTTAGTAGATATTTGTTTGCCTTTTTCATAACAGTACGGTTTAGTGTATTTGAGTATGTTTACGGCAATTAAAGAAATATAGTTTTGTAAAAAATTTAAAATTTAGAATATAAATTCAGAAAAAACGTTTTAGCAAATTTATATTTTAGAAAGATTGGGGAAAAAGACTGAAAATAATCATTAATTACCTAAAAGTATATTGGGTATAAATAAGTGAAAGGTCCATTTAGGACCTTTCACTTATTTTTTTAAAAAAGATTCAATTTTTTTAGCTACCTCCTCAGCTTCTGCCATCAATCTGTCTGATTCGGTCCTGTTGCTGTGAGAAATTTTATGGGCTCTCTCCAATAATTCCTTATACTTTTCCTGAAGTTTTTCACCTTCGGTTTTCTTTTTGAATAATCCAAACATGGCTTTTATTTTTATTAACCATACAGATCCTGTTCTGTTCGATTAATTATCAAATTTGAAAAGTATTTCAGATCTCATTTCATCATCTTCAGTGACAATTTCATCATTTTTGAAATTAATGATTTGTTCCAGTCTACCATTGATATTGTAATATCTCCAAGGGCCTTCTTTTTTGCCATCGACCATATTACCCTCAGATGCTTTATTTCCATTTTCATGGTTATATGTCCACAGGCCATCAGGCTTACCTGACCTGTAATTACCCTCTGATTCTCTTTTTCCGGAAGTATAGTAAGTAAATCGGGTTCCGTCACCATCCTGAAGGGTGCCTTTTTCCAAGGTTGTGCTTCCATCGAATGAATAATATTCTCCCACATTCATTAATCTACCGTTGCTCCAGAATTCTTCCTGAGTCAATTGCTTATTGTCATAAAATAATCCCCAAACCCCATCTTCAAATCCCAGGAAATAGCTTCCGACCGATTTTAATTGACCACCGTCATAATAGTAGAACCACTGCCCATTTTCCGAACCTAAAGTGTATTCTCCTTCTGCAATCAGGATTCCGATTTTATTGAAATATTTCCACAAACCGGTTTTATGATCATTTCTATATTCTCCAATTGAATAAAGGTTACCTTCTGGAAAATAACTCCTCCATAATCCATCCTTCATGCCGTTTTTATATTGCCCATTAACAGAGGGTTTTCCATTGGAATGATTTTCTATATATTCTCCAACCGGCAAGCCTAGCTCATAAGTCATCTTTTTCGAAAGAGTTCTGTTAGGGAAGTATTCTTCCCAAGTTCCTACAGGAATATCATTTTCATATTTTTCTAATCTTGCCAGTCTTTTATTCTCATAGTAATATTTCCATTCCCCGGTTTTGTTTCCGTATTGGTCGTAATTTTTTTCAGATTCAACAGTTTTGGTTCCAGGAAAAAAGGAAACCCATTGGCCCACCTTCCTGCCATTTTCATAAATTCCTCTTTCCTGAACTAAATTTGCATATGAAAACCGGGTAAAAGGGCCATGCGGTCTGTCATTTACGTATCTTACATCTACCAGCAAAGTACCATCTATGGCATATTCCTGATAAAGACCTTCCTGCACCCCCATTTCAAAAACCTGGATTATCGCAATTTCACCATTATTATAAAAAGTAACCCATTTTGCATGTTTTTTTCCATTTGCATATTGACCTTCGATCTTGACCTGTCTAGGGTTAAAAAAATCCGGCTGACCTACCCGGCCATAGTACTCCCTATACGGCCCTACGGCAATACTGTCTGCAAATACCATATCTAATTTCAGTACACCTGAACTATCATACTGTCTGTAGATTCCGTTAAGGCGGTTCTCTCTATATTCAGCCTCAATATTTCTATTTCCGTTGGAATAGAAGCTTATAGCCACTCCTTCTCTTCTCCCCTGATTAAAAGAAATTGTCTGCACCAATCTTTTTGTCTGGGGGTTTTCAAACTTCCATAGACCTTCCATTAAGCCATTGTTCAAAATGCCGGTTCCTACCAAAGTAGAGTCTGCATTATAAATAGAAACCACATTTGAGCCTACCTGTGCTGATAAGGAGAAGGTTAGAAACAAAAGCAGCAAAAAGCTAAAAATATATTTCATATAAAGGATTTTCATTGTTTCAATTAGAATACGAAATAACTGGACTCCGGTTCTAAATTAGCGTAATTTATGAAATTAAAGAAAGATTAAGTATGAATATCCAAAATGCTTTGAATCATTTTTTCCATTGTGGACATTGTATCCTTTATATCCTCTGATATTTCAAGTTTTTTCCAGATTTGCAATTGATTTGAGGCCTCTATTTCGGAATTTAGATTTTTATTATTTAAAATTTCACTATTGTTCAAGACCTTTTCATAATCAAAAGTAGAGTTTAACATTGAAATATTGTACCCATCAAATGAAGTACTTAGAACCTCCTGAAATAATTTGGCCGTACTTGATCCATAAGTGATAAAAACAAAAAGACCATTTCCCCACCAGTTTAAAATTCTTATATTAAAACCATGGTGAGCATCAAAATCTCTCACTAAATCCAATACCTGATAGGGTAAACCTTTCAATTGATTCCCCTTAGTTACTTTACAGCCTTTGGCATTGGGGAAAATAGATTTCAGCTTATATTGTGGAAATGCATTACAAACTTCAGTAAAGACCTGAATAATGAGATGGGTTTGTTGGTTGAAATGCTCGAAAAAAGCCTTTGAGTTATTCCAGAAAGTGATATCAAGTGTAGGAGCCTTTTCCATCCTGTTGGATTTACCAATTGAGCAAAGCCGAGGCCCAGGCGAAGCCACTTCCAAAAGCTGCTAAGCAAACCAGGTCACCCTCTTTTAACCTTCCTTGTTCCCAAGCCTGACTCAGTGCAATGGGGATGGTACCTGCAGTGGTATTTCCTAAGTACATGATATTGTTGAATACCTTCTCATTTGGCAGTCCCATTTTTTGCTGGATATAATTGCTGATCCTGAGGTTGGCCTGATGGGGTACCAGCAGATCAATTTCCGATTTATCCTTACCATTTGCTTCCAAAGCCTCTTGTATTACTTCAGAAAATCTCACAACAGCATGTTTAAAAACTGCGTTTCCGTTCATTTTTAACAAGAAATCCCCTCTTTCGATCATTTCCTTAGAAACTCTGACTTCTGTACTACTGCTAGGAGCCAGGCAGTACAGTTCCTCCGCATATTGTCCCTCGGAGTGCAAATGGGTAGAAAGAAGGCCAGGTTGATCGGGTTCCACAACACTGACCACCGCTGCTCCTGCACCATCTGCAAAAATAACTGCACTGGACCTTCCTTCATCACTTTTATCCAAGGCAGAGGATTGGATTTCTGCGCCGACCACAAGGATATTTTTATACATGCCTGTTTTAATAAACTGATCTGCTACAGAAAGGGCATAAATAAAACCGGAACAGGCATTTCTAACATCCAATGCACCTATGGTTTTCATTCCGAGTTCTCTTTGAAGTAATACTCCGTTTCCGGGAAGGAAATAATCCGGGGTTATGGTAGCAAAAACAATAAAGTCTATATCCATCGGACTTAGACCTGCTCTTTCAATGGCCATTCTTGAAGCTGCAGCCGACATACTGGTTACTGTATCTTTTCCCGGTGTAAACCACCTTCTTTCATGAATGCCTGTTCTTTCGACTATCCAATCATTATTGGTATCCATAATCGTAGAAAGGTATTCATTGGTAATTATTCTGTCTGGAACATAATGTCCAACTCCGATTATTCTGGATTTTTTCATATTGTCGAAAGTTATATTGGGACCAAGCTTGGACCACATAATAGTATGCTATGCATACAAATATCCAATTTCATTTTGGAATCCAAAAGTAAAAAGACTTTATCAATTGAAAATAACCTAATGAAGTCATATATAACATTAAAGCCTTCCCGATTCCTTCATTTTCCAATACCTGTACAATCCTGCTACAGACATCCAGCTTGGGTTTGCATATTCATAAATGGCAATGATATCATTATTACAACCTTCTCTTTTCAATTGATTTTGGGTATATTCCATAAATTTTGGAATTACCTCCTTTTGGTCAGTTTGTTCCTGATAAAAAGGCTTAATCCAATTGGCCCAATCATCTAAAATGTAGGAAAGATTGTCCAAATGCGGATTGATATCATTGATAACTCCAAAGTGGGTAAGGTAGAGGGATTGGGGATTCTCTCCTTTAATGATGGCCAGAGATATCTTCCATGCTTCAATATTGATGTCCGGTGGCGGACATGGTGGGACTACAGGTCCGTTTTCTATTTTTACCCCTGCCACATCGCCTGTGAAAATATGATCTCCAATTTTCCATGCTATATGATGGCTGGCATGACCCGGAGTGTGAAAGGCCTTGATTTCTGTGTCTCCAAAAACCAGTATTTGTTCATTTTCAACAGCATGTAAAAGCGATTCAGGAATTGGACTCATTTTACCCCAAAGACGATCCATGTCATCTCCATATATCTGGCTGGCCGAATTCCAGAGTTTATCGGGGGAGGCAAGATGGGGAAGTCCCACGGGATGCACATATATCGAAGCTCCCCATTCTGCAAATTTCCATGCGGCTCCAGCATGGTCAAAATGTATGTGAGTCAATAGGACATGCTTGACATCCTGTATTTGGAATCCAAGGTATTGAATTCCTTTGGTCAAATTTTCAAAGGTACTTTCAGGCCCTGTTTCAATCAAAATTGGTCCTATGGAAGTTTCTATCAAAAAACTGGCAATAGCTTCTTCTGTACCCAAAAATTTCAAATCTATGATATTAATTTTTTCCATTATCCAAATAGGGTGTAATTACCAAATTGATCCATTGGAGATGTTTTCCTGATAATGGCCGGGGTGTCATTTACAACACTGTTTACCAAAGGAGAGACTGTATAGCTTAGCATTTCATCAGCAGAATAAGTAGCCAGCATATTTTTCAGTTCTTCCTCATTACTGTATTTGTCAATCCACTTTTTTTCATCTTCTCTTTTCAAAATAACAGGCATTCGGTCATGGACTTCCGATACAAGGGAATTGGGATTTGTAGTGAGAATCAAAAAAGTGTAGTTGTTTTCCCCAAATTCATTTTCAAATTCTTCCCAGATCCCTGCAAATGCGAAAGCATCTTCATTTGCCAATGTAAAGCGATAGGGTATTTTTGTTTTCTTGCCCAGTTTTTTCCATTCAAAAAAACCATCAGCAGGTATCAGGCACCTCCTTTTTTGAAAAGATTGTTTAAAAGAAACCTTTTCATGTACACTTTCTGCCCTGGCATTGATGAATTTTTGTGAAACGGGTTTGTTTTTGGCAAAATCAGGGGTAATTCCCCAATAGAAAAATGAAAAACCTTTTGGGCTGTCCGAAGTGATAACAGGGACCAGTTGCGTTGGGGCAATATTGTACCTGGGCTTGAAATCCCCCAGCATTTCTGCCTGAAATCTTTCTTCTATTTGGATTTTACTTTTGCTGAGTGAATATCTGCCGCACATAAGGTTTACTGTTTCCGGAAAATTACTGATTGCCTGTGATAAATTCAAATGCCCGTTTTTCGGACCAATAAATATCTTCTGTCTTTCTGGGACTGAACCCTACATGTCCTCCATATTTTGGAAAATCCATCCAAACTGTGTCCAATTTTCTCCCCAAGGAAATAGGAAAACACTTATCGCTTAAAAAGGGATCATTTTGAGCATTGAGAATTAAGGCCGGAATTTCAATTTTTTCCAAAAAGTACAATGATGAATTTTGCTCATAATAATCATGTGCATCCCTGAAACCATGTAAAGGGCCCGTGTAATAATCATCAAAATCCTGCAGGGTTTTTATTTTCCTTAAAATCCCGGTGGGGATTTCCTGGGGGAATTGTTTGGATTTCCGGACAACTTTTTCTTTCAATGTTTTGAGGAAGCGTTTGGAATAGAGAAAATTTTCTCCAGTGGAGATTTTTTCACAGGAACTTTCCAAATGGAGTGGGACCGAAATGGCAATCCCTTTTTGGATTTTTGGACTTCTTTCTCTTGTCTCGCCCAGGTATTTTAAAGTTAGATTACCACCCAGACTAAACCCAATAAGGTATACATTGTCATAATTGGCAGCGGCATGGTTGACCACAAAATCAAGATCGTAGGTTGCTCCAGAATGGTAAAAAATGGGTTTCTTATTCAATTCTTCACTACAACCTCTATAGTTCCAGTTGAGTACATCAAAGCCATTCTGAAAAAAATGTCTTGCCATTCCGACCATATAAGGCCTGCGGCTATTTCCTTCCAAACCATGGCTGATAATCACCAAACTGTTTGAACTGTTTTTGAGCCAATCCAGGTCCAGGAAGTCTCCGTCAGGGGTAATAACCCTTTCTCTTTCAAATGGTAATGCGAAGGTTGTTCTGAAAAGCCCCGGGATGATTGTCTGCAAATGGCCATTGAAAAGCCATTTAGGTTTATCATAATCAAGCTTTTTTACTAAAGGCATTTTAAAACAAAATCAGTTATTTAAGTATTTATAATCCTGAAAATACTACTATTAAATTTGAATAAAGACATTTTAACAACTATTTTTGGACTCCTTAAAATTTGACTAGGACAAAATTAACTTATGGCCGAAATAATTAGAATGCCTAAAATGAGCGACACCATGGAAGAAGGGGTGATCGCGGCGTGGTTGAAGAAAGTAGGAGATGCAGTTAAACCGGGAGACATTATAGCAGAAGTGGAAACGGACAAAGCCACTATGGAGCTGGAGTCCTATGAGGAGGGAGTTTTATTGCACATTGGAGTTCAGGAAAAAGACGCTGTGCCTGTAAATGGAGTTATTGCTATCATTGGTGAAAAAGGTGAAAATATTGATGATTTGCTCAAAGAGATAGGAGGCGGAGAATCCCCGGAATCCAAGGATAAAGAGGAAAAGAAAGAAGAAGATAAGAAAGAAGAGAAGCCTGCTGATAAAAAGGAGGAACCAAAAAAGGAAGAGCCCAAAAAGGAGGAAGCCAAAGAAGAAGAAATTGACACTTCAGATATCAATGCCACTTTGATCACCATGCCCAAAATGAGTGATACCATGTCGGAAGGTACTATTGCTTCATGGTTGAAGAAAGTGGGAGATGAGATCAAATCCGGAGACATCATCGCAGAAGTGGAAACTGATAAAGCCACTATGGAATTGGAGGCTTATGAAGATGGAACTTTATTGTATATCGGCGTAGAGGAAGGTGATTCTATAGAGATCGACGGCGTAATAGCCATCATAGGTGAAAAAGATGCGGATTATGAAAAGTTGCTGAAAGCTCAAAAATCTAAGGTCAGTAAATCTGAAGCTCCCAAAAAAGAGGAGAAAAAAGAAGAAGCCAAAGAAGAAAGCAAAGTTGAAGAATCCCAAGCACCTGAAAAAACAGGCACTTCATCTTCATCCGATAACGGAAGGGTAAAAGCATCTCCTTTGGCCAAAAAAATGGCTGAGGAAAAAGGTTTTGACATCTCTTTGGTGAAAGGCTCGGGTGAAGGGGGAAGGATTGTGAAGCGCGATGTGGAATCCTTTGACCCTGCTGTGGCCAAAACCGCTGCAGCACCCACAGCCCAAGCCACATCAGCACCGACTGTAGGACAGGAATCCTACAAAGAAGAAAAAGTCTCCCAAATGCGGAAGGTGATTGCCAAGAGGCTTGCTGAGAGTAAATTCCAGGCACCTCACTTCTACTTGACCATGGAAATCAACATGGACAAGGCCATAGAGGCAAGAAACAGCATGAACGAAATTTCCCCTGTGAAAATTTCTTTCAATGATATGGTGATCAAAGCAACTGCTGCTGCACTTCGTCAGCATCCTAAGGTGAATACATCATGGTTGGGTGATAAAATCAGGTATAATGATCATATCCATATTGGAATGGCCGTGGCAGTAGAGGAAGGGCTTTTGGTTCCGGTGATCCGTTTTGCTGACAGTAAGTCATTGTCCCAGATTTCCAATGAAGCCAAAACATTAGGAGGAAAAGCCAAGAACAAGGAGTTGCAGCCAAAGGATTGGGAAGGTAATACCTTTACCATCTCCAACTTGGGGATGTTTGGTATCGAAGAATTCACCGCCATCATCAATCCCCCGGATGCCTGTATTTTGGCTGTTGGCGGAATCAAAGAGACGGTAATCGTGAAAAACGGTCAGATGCAGATAGGCAATGTGATGAAAGTGACCATGTCCTGTGACCATAGGGTAGTGGATGGTGCCGTAGGGTCTGCCTTCCTGAAGACACTTAAAGGCTTGCTCGAAGATCCTGTCAGGATTTTAATTTAATTCCAAATTTGGTTCAAGTCATAATCATCAAGAATCTAGAAAATGAGAAGCGAGATTCGAGAGATTAGAAGCGAGAGACGAGAATTAAGAATCTAGACAGCCTTGTCAAAGAAGTGAAACCAAAATTAGAAATAAAGATTGAATGAATAGTAATGAATCAATGAT
>Ga0114946_10000198_pt1 | contig 37000 bp, 38 predicted proteins | sample WalLakDeSediment_FD_88676 | JGI IMG/M metagenome (GOLD analysis project Ga0114946, IMG submission 88676) | Lake sediment microbial communities from Walker lake, Nevada to study Microbial Dark Matter (Phase II) - Walker Lake 11/02/13 Deep Sediment | ecosystem: Environmental > Aquatic >... | reverse complement strand
TTTCGTTTCTGTCGTTGCAATGTCGTAATCACAGGCATGAGAAGTTTCTCGTCCTACTGTACTATTGCTAAGATGCAACTCGAGTGGGGAAATTCCGTCGAACGGGCTGCTGGATGAATATCACGGCCTTTCGGAAAGTGCAAACGCGACACGGATTCATCGCGCGCGCATAATCGTTTCATTGCCTGAGCAAATCGAAAAAGCTTCTACTCCGGTGTATCGGAGTGTTCACCCGCCATGGACGAGCGCGCTGTATCGCGACCGCATCGAATCCGGGTATATAGATCCGAATATTCCGACTCCGTTCTGTATGTTCGAAATGTCAGGGCGGTCCAATCGCATCGATGTCGGATCGTCGAAACCGCGTACGAGCTGAAAATAACTGTACACAAACTGATCGAGCGAATATGCGACGGACACAACATCCCGTCCATTCACATTGTCTATAACGCGAAGCTGGGTCTGAGTCCATACCATGTTTCCCGTCGTAAACAGTTCCATCACCTGACGGGAGGGACCACCGTACTCATACTCGTCGGTGTCAGCGTTATACCGTACGGGAACTTCGCGGCGCACTTCGATGTCCACACCGTCAACATTGCGTGTACCGACGACCCACATACGGAAGTAGTACGCTGTGGCGGGATACGCGGTAGTAGGGATGGAAGAAAGACGCACACCCAAATCACCGGCATGAACTTGGAGATACGCCCTGCTGGGAACGAGTGTCTGCGCGGTGATTCGGTCGAAACCCGGAACGTCTACAGTCAACGTGTACACTCTTCCTTCAACAGGAATCAGACGATGATTCACCCACACTTTTTTCAAGCTTCCATCGGGCTGCGCGATGAGGGTGTCGCTGAAAGTAAAGCTACCCTGATTACTGCGTATGATAACAGTAGCTTGGTCGATGTCCCTTCCTTGCATCGGCTGTTGTGGATTGCTCAAATCGGCGTCATACGTGCTTTCGAGACGAACGACTTGATACGGCGCGGTCGGATCCAATACACAGAAAACAACGACACGGTCCTCATACTCCGTTTTCGGTGAGAAGCTGTTGTCACAAGCGTGAGTTGCTAATGACAAAGCAAAAACTGAGAGTAATAGCACATATCGATTCACGTCAACCTCGTTTCATCGGAAACTCGCACAACAACAATAGATCAGTCCGGAATCGGAATCGACCCAAGACAGAATGGTAGTATACGGATTTTCATTTACTTGACGAAACGCGAATAGAGGTAGTCCGCTGAATCCGGAAGCAGCACACCAAAGACTCCCAACCCTCCTTCAATGAAGGAGATATCCGGTTTATCCAAGCGTACACTGACGGGATCATCGAAGCCGCGAACGATTTTGTAGTAGCTGTAGAAATTTCCGTCCATGACGTATCCTCGCACATACACACGCCGGGAAACGACCGTATCTGCACCGGCCAGCGAATCCGCGAGCATGCGCACGTATTTGATTTCCAAGCGTTGTTCCGCTTCTCGTTGCGGAACGGTATACATCCACTGTCCCGACATCGGATCGCTACGCAGCGGCACCTCGGCTCTTCGTTCGCTAATCCTTCCGTTTTCGCGTACTTGCACTCCAACCCAGACGCGGTAGTAAAACGCTTCGGGACGCATTTTCCACATCGCCACACCCGGGTGTACACGCATGTAACCATCGCCCGTGTCGGCAGGAACCCGCTCCGCCGCCACGTACATGCGCGACGGAGCGAGAACGGTGGAATGTACTTCGCCCGCATCGGGTATACTGACTTCCAGTCTGTATTCGTGCTCGTGCAGCGGTTGCAAATCACGCGAAATCCATGCGCGGACACGACTCCCGTCCGTAGCGAGAAACACCGTGTCGCGGAAGGTGTACACAACACCACCGCGCCGCACTCGTACGGTGGCGGATTCCACTTCGCGCTCCGTCAGAGCTTCGGGTGGCACACCCAGTTTCGCGTCGTACGAATACGCCACGCGCACAACCTGCATTTCCGCCTCCGGATTCAGAACCGCGAACACCGCGATACGACGTTGGAAGTCGGTTTTCGGTGAAAAATCATTCTCACAAGCAGCGAGAGAAATCAGAACAACGAGAACGGCGATGAGCGTCGGCCCAGCATGCTTCGCGTTATCACATCTCCACACAACGCTGGCAGGGATGGTCTTGATCAAGAAGCGATCACATTTGGATTTCATACGCGTTCCTGTTGTCGATATGCGAAAACCGGACCTGTGGAACGACCTCAACGGATACGCTGCTTATTTTTTCCTGCCCGCTGCGGCTTCCGGTGATGCCTCGACGTCAGGTGCATCAGTCGGCTTCACACCGATACCCATTTTCTCCTTGACTTTCGTCTCGATATCCGTTAGCAGTTCCTGATGTTCCTTCAGGAATTTTTTCACACCTTCGCGACCCTGCCCCAATCGCTCGTCGCTGTATGAAAACCAGGAACCACTTTTCTGAATGACGCCGCACTCAACGCCGACATCCAGCATATCACCGATTTTCGAAATCCCCTCGTTGTACAGGATATCAAACTCGGTTTCTCTAAACGGCGGGGCCATTTTATTCTTCACCACCTTGACGCGTACGCGGTTGCCGACGATGTTGCCGGCATCCTTGATCACATCCTTTCGTCGAATATCGAGACGGACGGACGCATAGAATTTCAGCGCATTGCCACCCGTCGTCGTTTCCGGATTTCCGAACATAATGCCGATTTTCGACCGCAACTGGTTCGTGAATATCACCGTGGTCTTGCTTTTGCTTATGACGGCTGTAAGTTTACGCAACGCCTGCGACATCAACCGCGCGTGCGTCCCCATGGTCGGATCCCCCATTTCCCCTTCGATTTCGGAGCGAGGGACAAGCGCGGCAACAGAGTCGATGACGATCACGTCCACGGCATTGCTCCGCACAAGCGTTTCACATATTTCCAGTGCTTGTTCCCCGTGTTCCGGCTGTGAAACGAGCAGATCATTGACATCCACACCGATTTTTCGAGCATATCCGACATCGAGTGCATGTTCCGCATCGATGAATGCCGCGAGACCGCCGCTTTTCTGCGCCTCCGCGACGATATGGAGGCACAACGTGGTTTTCCCCGACGATTCCGGGCCGTAAACTTCCATCACACGTCCGCGAGGGACACCTCCGATGCCGAGAGCTGCATCGAGCGAAATCGAGCCAGTGGGTATTGTTTCCACCTGGGCGATGACGCCGTCTCCCAGGCGCATTATCGATCCCTTTCCAAAACTTTTTTCAATCTGCTGTACAGCAAGATCGAGGGCCTTCAGTTTTCCATCCTTTTCTTCTGACATGACGTTGAACTCCAGATTGTGAATACTTCCCCGCTGTTATTCCCCGGGCGTCAATTGTATGGCGATGCGTTCCTTGTGTATCGCTCCTTGCGATGTAAGCGTACTCTCCATAATACGCACGGCTCCAAAGTGGACAGGAACGGAATGAAAGCTACAAGTGTGAACGACATTTTCCAAATGCTTCACACCGTTGCGATCTTTCGCCCGTCCTATAGTGAAATGCGGTGTGTATGTTTTGTTATCCTTCTCCATTCCAGCTTTCTCGCACATATCCGCAACAATGCGCTGCAGTTCCGAGATGCGAGCGACGGGTTGGGAAAAGCCCAGCCACACCACGCGCGCCCGCTTCAATGAAGGGAAGGCGCCCACCGTGTCGAGCATGCATTCCAACGCACCACTTGCTTCCAGACGCTCACGCAATGATGCAGCAATCCCGTCCAGCACGGATGGAGTCACATCGCCAAGAAATTTCAGCGTCACGTGAATCTGTTGCTCGCGCTCCCAGCGAACGGCTGTCTCATGAGCACGCAAACGTGAGACATACTCCGCGATGTGCTCGCGAGCCCTGGCGTCTGGATACAATGCGATGAATGAACGGATTTTCGATGGCGGCATAGGAGTGTCCTGAAGAATACAGAGTAAACTACAACGGAAAGCCGAGAAGTGAAAGAAGCACGTCACAGTCTCCGTTCCGACAATCAAGTCGCAAGTAGCATTCACACTAATGCAAGGAATGTAACCGCAAAGAACGCAAGGAACTCGGCAATGAAACATTCGTTCATTGCGCGACCTCCGACCGCTCGACCTCGCGGCCGGCACCGGCAAGACGACGAGTGCGATGGGCAGCAGCACCGTGCGTCTCCATTCACTGGCCTATTCGGGGTTGATTACAATTTCCTGACAATCGTCCGCATCTTTTACGTCATCATGCCGTATGAGAAATTATCAATTGTCTCATGGACAGGAACTAGGTCATGACACACGCAACGATGTTTTTCACCCTTTTCATACTCTCGTTTTCAATGCAAGCCTGCACGCTGTCGCTCAACGATTTCGTTCTGCTCGGCGAGCGTATCGACGGGTCCGGTGTTCGAGCAAGCGAAACACGCAGTCTCACGGATGTACACGGAGTGCGTCTGTCGACGATAGGAAAACTTGAGATTCGCCGCGGAGACAAGGATGAAATCACTATTTCCGCCGACGACAATATACTCGAGCATATCGTGACGCGGACGAAGGATGGTGTGCTTAGCATAGCGACGAAATCCGGGTCGAGCATACGCAGCAAAACGCCGATCCGATATATGTTGACGCTTCGATCACTCGATTTGATCAGCATAACGGGCAGCGGTGAGATTTTTGCCGATGCCGTGAGTGGAAAAAATGTTTCGCTGTCCGTCTCCGGGTCGGGCGATCTTCACATCGCACGCATCGATGCAGAACAAGTGCGGCTGCGGAGTAGCGGTTCGGGCGACATGCGAATACGCAACATTTCGGCCAACGCACTTGCGGCTCGTCTCAATGCTTCCGGTGACGTCACGATTCAAAAAGGAAAAATCGGCCGGCAACATGTCATTGTCAGTGCTTCGGGTGATTACGACGCAGCGTGGGTTCGGAGTGCTCGAGCCGAGGTGCGATGCAGTGGCTCCGGGGACGCACGGGTGTTGGTATCCGAGGACCTGCGTGTTTCCGCCTCCGGCAGCGGAGATGTTTTCTATCACGGTTCTCCACGAGTGAACACGCATACAACTGGTTCGGGGAGAATCATCCACCTGCCGTTTCGTGAATCGTATCATCGATCTGGCAACGTGAACCCCCTCGACGTTGCATGACCGATAGCGTGATTCGTCTTCCGTGTCCGTTGAACCTGAAGTTTCGCAACAAGCATCGTTTTCTGATTATCCGATTGCGGAAGTTCAACAGAACTGATCCACAAACTCATGTCGTATACCGTTTTCTGCCGCGCGACACATGCGAATTCACTTCTCGATGCATTGCATCTGTCTTCCACACTGACTAGTCACCAAGTTCGGAAATTCTTGACATTCTATGACCCGCTCCCTATATTTGTTTGCTATCGCCGGACAGGTAGCTCAGTTGGTAGAGCAATGGACTGAAAATCCATGTGTCGGCGGTTCAATTCCGTCCCTGTCCACAGCGGGCAGCCGAAAGGCTGCCCGCCAGCGTCTACAGGGACAAGGATTTCCGCGATAAGAAGTTGACCTGCTATTCCGAGACAACATCTGTATATTGCATAGACGATGATCAGCGACATGAAAGTACAACGATCAGAGACTACAAGAACATGCGGCCATGTATAGTTGCCGGAAATTGGAAAATGCACAAGGATGCACGCGATGCGATCTTGTTGGCGCAAGCGATACGTGCACATGTCGAAAACATGTCGCCGGAAATGCGTACGAGCGTGATTCTCTGCCCGCCGTTCACCGCGCTAGAATCAGTCAGGCGAAGCATCGAGGGATGCTCGCTGCTGCTCGGCGCTCAAAATGTCCATGAAGCGGAGAGCGGGGCATACACAGGCGAGATATCGGCGGGAATGCTTGTCGCTGCCGGATGCACGCATGTTATTATTGGGCATTCCGAAAGGCGTCTGTATTTCAAGGAATCTGACGGACATATCAACAAGAAAATGCACGCGGCACTGAGACATCCGCTCTCGCCTATACTGTGCGTTGGTGAGATGCTCGAACAGCGTGAGCGTGGTACAACACGCTCAGTCATCGACATTCAACTTCGCGAGGCCCTCGCCGGCATGAGCGAAGACAGCATGCGGCGAAGCATCATCGCGTATGAACCGGTCTGGGCTATCGGTACAGGCAGAACCGCGACGCCTGAACAGGCGCAGGAAGTGCATGAGTACATACGCTGCTTGATCTCATCGTTGTACGGCCCGGACATAGCCGAAGCCATGATCATAGTGTACGGCGGTTCCGTCAAATCGGATAATGCACGCGAATTGTTCTCACAACCCGATGTTGATGGAGGGCTTGTTGGTGGTGCGAGTCTCGACGCCCCGAGCTTCATCAGCATTATCAACGCTTGTGGCGGCCAATAGCCGTCTGCATACAACCCATGAAAATCAATCGGCATACCAAGCCGGGCGATGGAGTTTACCTTGACTTTATATCGGTAAAGTTCTAAGTTATGTGATCCTTCATTTTGGAGCGATATTAAGAGGTTTCCGTTGGCATACAAGAGCACCATGACACAGGAGGCGATGAAGAAACTCGCGGCGTTGTCCGCCAGCGGTTCCATCCCGCAGCATATTGCCATCATCCCCGACGGCAACGGGCGATGGGCGAAAGCGAAAGGGAAGTCCCGAGTATTCGGTCATCGCGAAGGCGTGCGTTCCGTGCGGGAAATCGTCGAGGCATGCACGCAGATCGATGTGTCGTATCTGACGCTATACACGTTTTCCACAGAGAATTGGAATCGACCAAAGGATGAGGTATCCATGCTCATGCGCCTCCTGGTGAATTCGCTTCGTCAGGAAATGGACAATCTGTACGAAAACGGCGTACGCTTGACGACAATGGGGGAAATGGGGAAACTGCCCGTGGACGCCCAGAAGGAATTGCAGCGTGCCATTGATAAGACTCGGGACAATACGAGACTCACGCTCAATCTCGCCCTCAGTTACAGTGGACGTTGGGATTTGGTTCGCGCCATGAAACGAATCGCGCTTGATGCCCGTGCAGGTAGAATTTCTCCCGAAGACGTAGACGAAAAAATGATCTCCTCCTCTCTTTCAACTTCGTCGCTCCCCGATCCCGACCTGCTCATTCGAACAAGCGGCGAGCTGCGACTGAGCAATTTTCTGCTATGGGAACTAGCATACACGGAACTTTATATAAGCGAATGTTATTGGCCGGATTTCAGAACGGACAGTTTGATCGATGCGATACACGCATTTCAGCAGCGGGAACGACGCTTCGGCCTTGTAAGCGAACAGTTGCCCGAACAGACAGCACAACGTTCGACGGCCAAAGAAGAACTGATGAATGCGATCACAAGTATGTAAACACATTTTCACTGCCACGGCTTGTCTGCTCGCAGCTTTACCACTGACACTGCTTGTCACTCATGCGCAGGTGGTCCCGGATCAGAGAGCTTGGAAAATTCTCGGCATTTCCGTCGAAGGGACGATGACGGCCGACCCATCCACTATTGCTTTCACCTCAGGTCTCAGGGTCGGCGACGAAATCGTGGTACCGGGAGACGCCACGCAGCGGGCTATAAGCAAGCTTTGGAATCTGCGGCTGTTCTCCGATATTCAATTGCTCATCGACAGGCAAATTGGGGATGGCATTTATCTGAAAATCAAGGTCGAGGAATACCCAAGGCTGGAAAACATCGTCATCACGGGGAACAGGAAATTCAAGGACGACGACATTCGGAATAAAGTCGGTCTGATTCGAGGCCAGATACTTCGACACCCCGATTTTAACCGCATCACTCGAAAACTGCTCAAGGCCTATGAGGACGAAGGCTACAAGCGAGCCGAAGTAAACTTGTCGGCGTCTCTTGTAAATCCGAGGGAAAACAGGGCTGACCTGATCGTGACCATCGACGAAGGACCTGAGGTTCAGGTGGAGCGTATCACGTTCACCGGAAACCTCGCCTTCACTGATAGCAAGCTTCGCGGCGCCATGGATGAAACTTCGGTACGCAGATGGTGGAAGTTCTGGAGCAGCGCACATTTCAAGCGTGCGGATTACGAGAAGGACAAGGAATTGATTCTCGATCTATATCGCGAACAGGGCTATCTCGATGCCGTCATCGTCAAAGATTCCATGTGGTACAGCGATGATGGGAGAAGGATGTTTCTTGACATCAGCATCGACGAAGGCGAGCGTTCCTACATCCGCAACGTTATCTGGAGAGGAAACACGGTGTACAGCGATTCGATGCTGACCAGACGCTTGGGTTTCCAACCGGGCGATGTGTTCAACGAAAAACGTTTCGCCGAAAATCTTCGCGGCAACGCCGAACAAACCGATGTGGCATCATTATACCTCGACAACGGGTATCTCCGCTTCATGGCGATGGACGAACGCCTGCGTACTGCTCCCGACTCCATTGACGTCGTCATCACGGTAATGGAGAACCGTAAGTCGCGCATCGGACGGGTCATTGTTCGAGGCAATTCGAAAACATACGACAAAGTGATACGTCGCGCACTGTACACCTGGCCCGGCGACTACTTCAGTCGCGCGGCGATTATTCGCAGCATACGTGAACTCGCGACGCTGAACTACTTCAATCCGGAGAGCATCAGACCCGAACCATCGATGGTCAACGATTCGACTGTCGACATCATATACAATGTCGAGGAACGATCGAGCGATACGTTCAATGCTTCCGTCGGTTACAGCGGCACGTTCGGCGCCACCGGTGCGTTCGGTTTAACGTTCAACAATTTCAACATCGCCGCTCCGTTCCGGGGCGGAGCCGGACAAATACTCAACCTCGAATGGCAGTTCGGCGAGGCGTCGCGCTTCAGGATTTTTTCGGTGTCATTCACCGAACCGTGGTTCATGGATACACCGACATCGATAGGTTTTTCACTGTACGACGAGCGCCAGCAGTATATATTCGACATGCGCCGTACGGGTGCATCGGTCAATCTGGGGCGTCGATTCCGTTTGCCCGACGACTTTTCCCGCGGAGATTGGTTTGTTCGTTTTCAGGAATTGGACGTGAAAGACGGCGGTAGTTTTTACGGAACCGGCAATTACACGCAAGTGAGTCTCACGCAAGTCTTGTCTCGCAACTCGCTCGACAGCCCGATATTCCCGAGTTCCGGTTCCCGCGTCGCGTTGACCACAGAATTCAGTGGCGGCTTTTTACCCGGATCCGTGGATTACCACAAACATCGACTCGAACTCAAGTGGTTCACACCTCTGATGCGCATCAGTGATCAGAACCGGCTGACATTATACACGGGTGCCGAGTACGGCATGATCAAGGGGTTCACCGAAAGTTCGTACATTCCACCCATCGAATACTATTTCATGGGTGGCAGTGGCTTGCAGTTTCAGACTCAACCCTTGCGAGGGTACGAGGATCGCAGCATAGGTCCCCGCACGCGTGGACAAATCATGGGTGGAACCATATATTCGCATTACGTCGCGGAACTGCGATTTGCTGTCACGCTCCATCCCATGCCCCTGTATCTTCTCGCCTTTGCCGAAGCCGGCAACGTATGGCTGGACGAACGCTTCCTTGATCCCTTCGATCTGAAACGGAGTGCCGGTGTCGGCGCTCGCTTGCTGATCATGGGAGTTGGACTGATCGGCTTCGATTATGGTTATGGATTCGATGATGTCCAACCCAAGGACGGCAAAGCCGACGGCTGGCATTTTCACTTCCAATTCGGCCGAGGTTTTTGACATTTTCTTGCTTCAACCGACAACGAACTATACAATGCTATCGAGGTACACGTGAACAAACTCATTCTAATCATCGCCGGTTTTTGCATGTTCTTCCTGAGCGCATCAGCCAGTGCACAGACTCTTAAAATCGGCTACGTCGATTCGCAGAAAATTTTCGAAGGACTGCCCGAGGCTCAAGCTGCGCAACGGCAACTCGATGCGAAACTGCAATCATGGCAGGACAGTCTGGAAATGATGAGCAGAAATTTCCAAATGGAATTCGAAACTTACCAAGCGCAACAAGGTGCCATGAGCGAAGCTGCAAAGGAAACTCGTCAGCAGGAATTGCTTCGGACACAGCAGGAAATCCAGGATTATCGCGCACGCAAATTCGGCCAGGGCGGAGAAGCTGCCCGCATGCGGTCCGACATACTCGCGCCACTGCAGCAAAAAGTGCTTGTAGCCATCGAAGAAGTGGCGAAGGAAGAAAAACTCAACTTCGTTTTCGATAAACTCGAAGATGCCGCGCTGTTGCTCTATGCGGAAGCGAAATTCGATTATACGTTCAAAGTACTGGACAAACTGAAGCGCGGCGCACAATAAGCAGATAGGAGAAGACCCCATGAACAGAACTTTTCTCGCACTAGTGTGTATTTTGCTGCTCAGCATGAGTATTGCAGCGACGACAAGCGCACAGCAGAAAATGGCATATGTGGATATTGCCACGATAATGAAGGAAATTCCCGAGGCACAGGAAGCACAGCGACAATTGGACGCGCTTGTGGATACTTGGCAAAAGGAACTGCAGGACATGGAAAACACTTGGCAAGCCAAGTTCAACGATTACGATAAACGGAAGCTTATACTCACCGACCAAGGTCGTGCACGCGCGGAGAAGGAATTGCAGGAATTGGACCAGCGCATCATGCAATACCGCGACCAGAAATTCGGCCAGAACGGTGAACTGTTTCGTGAAGAAGATCGTATCATGCGTCCGATACAGGATATCGTTTTCGATCAGGTAAGAAATCTCGGCGTGGAGCAAGGGTACGATTACGTCTTCGACAAAAGCGGCGGCGTGATGATCATCTATGCAAAGGACGAGTACGACCTGACGAAACCGGCAATTGAGCGCATCAAGAACTTCTTGCCTGCCCGTCAGGCTCCGGGGGAAGGTGGAACGGCTCGGCAACCGACAACGACGCACAGGCCAAGCGATCAACACATGCCACCGGAACATCACAGGCCACCCGAGCATACGGCCCCCCCGGGTCATACCGATGACGGAAGAGTCATCCCACCGAGTGATGCCGACGAAACGAGACGGTGAACAGTACCGTGACGTTGACATTACGAACATTGGCTGAAAAACTCGATGCAGAGCTGCAAGGCGACGGCGACCTTGTCATCACTGCGCTCGCACCTATCGAAGTTGCGGAACATGGGCAACTCGCTTTTGTCGCAAATAAAAAATACGCGAAACACCTTCCGCACACGCGAGCATCCGCTGTCATCCTCTCACTCGATCTCGAAATCACACGCGATGATCTGGCGACGCTGCGTATGGCCGATCCCTACATAGGCTTTGTCAAAGCGCTTCGCCTGTTCCATCCTTTCATTCGATACCAACCTGCCGGGATTCATCCGTCAAGCGTCATTCACGCCGATGCCGTGATAGCAGATGATGTGACTATTGCCGCAAATGCCGTCGTTGCGGCCGGTGTGCGTATCGGTCGTGGGAGCATCATCTCGGAAGGAGTCGTGCTCAGGGATGGAGCAACCGTCGGCGAGTATTGCCTGCTGTATCCCAATGTCACAGTACTGGATCGTTGCCTTATCGGCAACAGAGTGATCATTCATTCAGGCACCGTGATTGGCAGCGACGGTTTCGGCTTCGCACCACACGAAGGCAAGTACGAGAAAATTCCTCAAGTCGGCAATGTCGTGATCGAAGATGACGTAGAAATCGGTGCGAACTGCGCGATAGACCGTGCGACACTAGGATCGACTACTATCCGGCGCGGCAGCAAACTGGATAATCTCTTGCAAATCGCTCATAATGTGGATGTTGGTGAGGATTCCGTGATTGCGGCCCAATCCGGTGTGTCGGGTAGCACGGTTCTTGGAAGGAACGTCATCCTCGCAGGCCAAGTCGGACTTGTTGGACACATAGAAATCGGCGACAAGGTGACCATTAGCGCACAGTCCGGTGTCGCGAAATCGCTGCACGGACCGGGGAAAATGTTCAGAGGTTCTCCTGCCCGTGAAATTCACGAGGAACTCCGGCTCGAAGCCGCCATGCGGCATCTTCCGGAACTGATAAAAACCGTCCGATCGCAGGAACAACGCATTCGGGACCTTGAAAAATTGCTTGAAGACAAGGAAGTTCGCTCCTGATCCATCATATTCGTGATGTTTGCGCTTTTTCGTCGATGGAGCAACGCTGGAGACGACTTCCTTGCTCATACATGTCGTCTGTGAGTATCACGGGATCCCGCATCGGCGGGATTCGGCAGTAATCTCGAACTCCTATCATTGACGATAGTCTTCTGTGACTTTCTCATGACTCACTGCAGCGCAGCCGACACGCTATAACGACGTCCGGTCAAGACGAAGATGGAGCGCGAACGGTAGTAGTTTTTTCAAGGAAACACTTCAATGCCATCTTTACACAACAACATCGTATGCATTACAGGGGCCAGCGCAGGCATTGGCCTTGCTTGTGCAGAAAGCTTCGCAGCCAACGGCGCTCGCCTTGTCCTGTGCGCACGTCGCATCGATCTGCTCGATGCGCATGCAGAGCGTCTCCGGGAACAATATCGCGTCACTATTCACACATTACGATTGGATATACGGGATCGCGACTCCGTCATGACTGCTCTCGCATCCCTGCCTGGAGAGTGGAATGACATTGACATTCTCGTCAATAACGCCGGACTTGCCCGCGGACTTTCAAAACTGCACGAAGGAGATCTCGACGATTGGGACGAGATGATAGACACGAATATAAAAGGGTTGCTATACGTCAGTAGGGCAATCATTCCCGGTATGGTGCGTCGACAGAAGGGACATATTGTGAATATCGGATCCATCGCCGGACATGATCCGTATCCGTGCGGTGCCGTGTACAATGGAACGAAGTTTGCAGTTGACGGCATCTCAAAAGCTTTGAGAATGGATCTCGTGGACACACCGCTGCGGGTCAGCTCCGTGGATCCGGGACTGGTGGAAACCGATTTCAGTCTCATACGTTTCCGTGGAGATGCCGAGCGTGCTGCAAAAATCTACGCGGAAATAGAATCCCTGACCGCCGTTGATGTCGCCGATGCAGTGCTGTACTGCGTTACACGTCCCGCACATGTCAGTATCAACAACATCGTGTTGACACCGACTGCACAGGCATCCTCGCTGATCAAGCACCTGAGAAAGACGTAATGCCTGCAACGGAGTCGAACGATTCAATTCCCGAGCAGGCGGACGCCTGTATGGGCGTAGCGGAAAAATCGATGAGAAAATTGAATTTCTATTATTTATCTCGTGATATCGTCTCTTCACCGAGATCGACCAGAGCGCAAATGTATTACACCGACATCAACCGGAAAGCGATTTCCTTGTCTGCCACAAATCTCGAAAACCGGAGTTCGGACATCCGATGTTCTCGACGCCCGTGATCACACGATGCATCACATGTAGTGCTCAGACGTAGTCTTTTCCAGTCAGTATCCGTACATGTACACTCACTTACAGTCCGATTCACTATTTTACCTGATGGACAGGAAGAAGCAATGATACAAACAGCGAAACGAGCGGCGCGAGAGGCGGGAGACATTCTCCTGAAACATCTCGGCAAACTGCGGCATATCGAAACAAAGAACAATCAGCGAACGAATCTTGTCACCGAGGCCGACAGGGAATCCGAGCGGAGAATCATCGAGATTATTCTCGCAGATTGGCCCGAGCACGCGATACTGGGCGAGGAAGGAGGAGCGCGCAAGGGTAGTGCACCATACACGTGGATTATCGACCCACTTGACGGCACAACCAATTTCACGCATTCATTTCCGCTGTTCAGCATTTCCATCGCGGTGGAACATCACGACGAACTCGTTGCCGGTGTGGTGTACGATCCCATCCGCGATGAATTATTTCATGCGGAACGCGACGAAGGTACGTGGCTCAACGACACAAGGTTGCATGTTTCCAACACAGCACTTCTGGAAGAAGCAATGCTCGTCACCGGTTTCCCTTACAACGTACGTGACAATCCGGATTACTGCCACGAGCGCTTCATTGCCTTTCTCAGGCATGCTCAAGCCGTACGACGCCTTGGAAGTGCCGCCTTGGACTGCGCTTGGGTGGCGGCAGGTCGCTTGGACGGGTTTTGGGAAGTAATGCTTCATCCTTGGGATAAGGCTGCGGGCACGCTGCTGATCGAAGAGGCTGGAGGTCTGGTCACCGATTTCCTCGGCAACCCGCATTCTATTTACGATAATGCCTTTCTCGCCAGTAACGGTCACGTTCATGACGCTATGGTGGCCGTGCTCGAGGAAGCTACATCACTTCAAATTTCCTTTCACTCGCGGTAGTAACCCCGCGATTCATTTCAGAGGACAAGTTCGTGAACGTACTTATCGTTGGTTCCGTCGCACTGGATTATCTTGAAACCCCCTTCGGCGTGATGGAGCGTGCGCTGGGCGGTTCTGCAACGTTTTGTTCTATCGCTGCAAGCTATCTGACGAATTCCGTACGCATGGTAGGAATCGTGGGCGACGATTTTCCGGAAGAACATGTCCGTTTCCTCAGTTCGCGCAACATCGACGTTCTTGGTCTCGAGCGCGTCGCTGAGGGAAAAACCTTCAGTTGGGGTGGAAAGTATCACGACGACATGAACACCCGCGATACCTTGTATACGGAACTCGGCGTGTTCGAGCATTTCCATCCCCGCATTCCCGATGAATGGAAGCAAAGCGAGTATGTTCTGCTCGGCAACATTCATCCTTCACTGCAAATGGAAGTGTTGGAGCAAATCGAGCAACCGAAACTCGTGCTGTGCGACACGATGAATTTGTGGATTGACATCGGCCTCAAAGAGCTGAAGCACGTCCTGAAACGTGTTGACGTACTGATTCTCAATGACGAGGAAGCTCGCATGCTGTCGAAGAAACGCAATCTGGTCGCGGCCGCGCATGCCCTGTTGCGCTTCGGACCCAAAGTCGTAGTGATCAAAAAGGGGGAACACGGTGCCAGCATGGTCACACGTGATACGTACTTCACCGCTCCGGCATTTCCGCTCATGCAGCTCAAGGATCCTACGGGTGCGGGCGATTCCTTTGCCGGAGGCTTCATCGGCTGGTTGGCGCGAACGAATGATGTTAGTACGGCCAACATGCGCAAAGCCGTCGTCTATGGCAGCGTACTCGCATCCTTCTGCGTAGAAGAATTCAGCATTGATGGAATACGTTCGCTGTCCGACGAAGATGTTGCGGAACGCTTTATTACGTTCAGAGCCATCACCGCGTTTTAGCGTCCCGGAGTTACGATGAAAGCGTACATGAAAGACGTAATGCAACTGACCTCTACGGGCGTGCGTTTCATCGATCAAACGCAGTTGCCGCTTTGCTTGCACGTCGCGGAAACCTGGGACTACCGTGTCGTTATCGAGGCCATTCGTCAACTTCGCGTACGCGGTGCACCGCTGTTGGGTATATCTGCGGCGTATGGTATCACGTTGGCCGCACGCGCGTTTTCCCACCTTGATCACAGCGAATTCCACAACGTCATGCACCGCGTATGCGACGAATTCGCTGCATCGCGCCCTACTGCCGCCAATCTCTTCTGGGCCATCGGTATCATGCGCACAATACTCGATCAGGATAGCAGCGTGCTCGAAATCGTCCGTTATATCGAACAACGCGCACTCGCGTTGCATGCCGATGATGCCGCCCGCTGCGATGCGATCGCCTCGTTCGGAAGCAACATCATTCCCGAAGCCTGCGGAGCTATAACTCATTGCAACACCGGTGCTTTAGCCACAGGAGGGCGCGGTACGGCTTTCGCTGTTCTTCTCGAAGCCCATGAGCGTGGCAAGCGAATCCATGTGTATGCGGACGAAACCAGACCCCTGCTCCAGGGCTCGCGACTCACAATGTGGGAATTGCAGCAGCACGGCATACCATCCACGCTTATCACCGACGGCACGGCCGCGATGCTGATGCGCAGGGGCGACATAGCCGTCGTCATCACCGGTGCCGACCGCATCGCGGCAAATGGTGATTGTGCGAATAAAATCGGTACGTACGCTCTCGCGCTTGCTGCTCATGCACATGCTCTTCCGTTCTACATCGCCGCACCGCTTTCGACAGTGGATGTTACACTCGCTTCCGGGGACGCTATTCCTATAGAGAATCGCTCTTCCGAGGAAGTAACGCGAATCAGTGGAACATCAATCGCTCCGGCAGGAACAGACGTCTATTCCCCGGCGTTTGATATCACTCCGGCTGAGCTAATCTCCGGTATCATAAGCGAGGCAGGCATTCTTCGACCTCCGTATACCGATTCTCTCACCGCCGCGTTGAACGCATGAGAAATTCACGGGACACGATACATTCCACACAGATGCTGACGTGTGAGCGAACAGGATGATAGTCAAAACCGAAGCTGTTGTGTTAAAAAGCATGAAATACGGCGAAAGCAGCCGTATCGTCACCCTGTACACGCGTGAATACGGAAGAATAAGCGTCATAGCCAAAGCTGCGCGCACTGCTAAAAGCAAATTCGGAGCGGCGTTGGACGTCATGAGCCGCTCGGCGGTGGTGATCTACCGAAAGGAGCATCGCGACTTGCACCTGCTCTCGCAAGCCGATCTGATCCGTCAGTACAGCGGCATCATCGACGATGCACAGCGTTTGCCGATTGCTTTCGCGGTATTGGATTTCCTTTACGTAACCGTTCAGGGTGAGCAGGCACATGAGGAGTTGTATCAGCTACTGGTATCCACGCTGCAATGCCTCGAAGCTCCGAACGCCATCCCCGCCATCATTCTGCCCGCGTATCTCCTGCAGTTGGCGAGCGTACTTGGAATAGCGCCGGACATCGAGCATTGTGTTTCCTGCCGGGCATGTCTGTTCGACGAGGATATTCTCCGAGAGACTGCGGCATTTTCCATAGCAAGCGGCGGTTGCACTTGCAGGCACTGCATGCCCAGAGCCGATAGCGTCGACATTTCAGTCGAAACAATCCGCGCACTGGAATGGTTGCTGCGTCACCACATGTCGCAGGCATATACATTGAACATGTCGGAACGTAGTCGACAGGAGGCGCTGCGCATTTTGCATCGACATCTTGCTGCACACATCGACGGCATGCGTACGCCTCGTTCACTGCATCTACTCGATATGTTTTCGTAACACCGCATTCGAAAAAGCACAGCGGGCAGGCATTTTTGTCATGAAATTTTTGTTAGGTAAAAAGCGGCACACTCGCGCTAATTAAAATAGAAGTTTATCGTTGTTTATAGTGGAGGTTCAAACCATGTCCAAACGCGCAGTACTTACAGCCATCATATTGGTAAGCACCGGCATTCTGTTCGGTGCGGTGTTGGTAAGCAGCTTCAGCGGTTCCGGTTTTTCCATGGCTGGACCGTCGGTCAGCTTCGACACCAATACGCCATTTACTCCATCCCAATCTGTGCTGGAGTTGAATCAGACGTTCAGAGATGTAGCCGCCATCATGACGCCCCAGGTCGTACATGTTGAAGTGAAAACTCCGGGACGCCGCGTGCCGAGTATACTGTTACCCTTCGGTTTTCCCGATATGGAAGGTCAGGAAGAGAGACTCACGACAGGATCGGGTTCTGGTATAATCCTGACCGATAACGGCTATATTCTCACGAACCGGCACGTCATCGACAAAGCTGTGGAAGATGGCATCAAGGTAACGCTGAACGATACTCGCGAATTCACTGCCCGCGTGATTGGCGAGGACGAGAACACGGATATCGCTGTGATAAAAATCGACGCAAGTGGACTCAGTCCAGCCTCGCTCGGTAATTCGGAGCAGGTTCAGGTTGGCGACTGGGTGATTGCTGTCGGTAATCCTCTCGGGCTGAATTCCACGGTTACTGCGGGCATAGTTTCCGCAATCAGTCGCAATATCCGAATCATCGGCGACAGAAGAGGCTTCGGCATTGAAAATTTCATTCAGACTGATGCCGTGATCAATCCCGGTAACAGTGGTGGCGCCTTGGTGAATCTACAGGGGCAGGTCATCGGCGTAAACACGGCCATTGCCACCAGCGGAATGGAAGCCCGCTACATCGGGTATGGATTCGCGGTTCCCATCAACCTCGCCAAGGTTGTCGCCGACGCATTGATACGCGATGGTAAGTTTGTCCGGGGATATATCGGTATTCGCATTGACGATATCGATGCGAAAACCGCCGAAGCGCTCGGGCTCGACCGCTACCGCGGTGTTCTCGTTCAAAGCTTGGTTCCTGGTGGCGCAGGTGAAGCTGCGGGTGTGAAAGAGGGCGACGCCATCGTGGAAGTGAACGGCAAAGCAGTCGAAAGCGCCAATCAGTTGCAGGCGCGAGTGGGAATGCATCACCCGGGCGACAAAGTAACGTTGAAACTCTGGCGTGATGGTAAGTACATCAGCGTGCCCGTCGTCCTTCGCGGTCAGGACAACGAGGAAGTGGTTGCAGCTACTTCGGACAAGGAGAAAAAGGAGAAGAAGAGCGAAGCCGCGAAACCCGCAGTCTTCGACAAAGCCGGTTTCACCGTCAGTAACATGGATTCCGCCACCAAGCAGAGAATGAACAGAGAAAGCGGAGTAGTTGTCAGCGATATCAAACGCAACCATGCCGCCTTCGATAGTGGCCTGCGACCAGGAATGGTGATTTTCGAAGCCATTCGCAAAGGCCAGAAGTATTCGATTGATTCCGTTTCAGATTTTAAAAAATTCGCTGAGTCTCTCGATGCGAACGAATCTATTCTCTTGCGCGTGCAATTAGAAAACGGTGATGCGGTATTCCTGCCAATGAAAGCGCCTTTGTAACAGCCCCGCGAAACGTGCGAGAAAAACCGCATACGTCTCCCTGAAAGTTCCGTATGCAGAAAACAACACCCCCCGCGTCTTCGGATTCGGGGGGTGTTTCGTTGTTGGCCCTATAGTATGCTCACAACGAGGGAAAGGAAGCGAATGCCTACATTCAACGGCTGTACTTGTTGAGAACGCCATGAAACATAAAAAAAGCAATCAACAAACAACTCGCTGTTTGCGTTTTTGCGTCGATTCCTGAACATACCTCCTCCCGGCGATTCGCGTTTCGCATTTCTCATTGCTCCGGCCGCCACTGCGAGGGACAACCGGAAATCGAGGTCGGAGGCGAAAGCGGATATCGGATTCGAATATCTGAATTCCGACATGGCGAACTCGCTGCGTTTCGGGATGCCGGGTATTCCTCATCAACGTACTCCGTAATATGTCTGGTGTAAGGAAGGATGTGGGTGATGAACCGGAACAACGCGACCGATGTGAAAATGCGGTAGTAGAACTACGCTTACCAGTGCTTTTCGGAAATCGGCAATCGAACGGTAATGGACATGACCAGCACCGCCAACGCAATGCCACCGAGCACGTCCAGAAGGTAGTGCTGATGAATAAACAGCGTGGAAACGGAAATAAGAAGTGCCAGGGAAATGAATAGTAGCGAGATGAGCGACATCCGGCGTTCATGAAGCGCAAGCAGTGCGATGAGCCACGGGTTGGCCACATGCAGACTGGGGAAGGCGTTGTAGCGTGAATCTATTCCGTGCAGTGCGGCCAGAATATGCGAACCCTCTTCTGCGATTACGCGCTCCGGTCCCTGTGCAGGAAACAATACGAACAATGTGAATGCTGTAAGATTCATTGCTATGAAAGACACATACGCGAAATTGAGAAACGCCGGCGTCCTTCTGATAATGAACACACCGAGTACGATGACGTAGGCGAGAACATAACAGAAGAAAAACTCCGGTATCAACGGAAAACTCTCGTCAACCGGCAGGGCCGGATGGAACGCCGGGCCGCGCAATTCGCCTATCCAAGCAGTGGTGAAATACAGGACTATCCACACCGCATAGCATACTACCATGATCAGCACATAGCGACGGCAGGAACATGTTGTGCTATCTGTCGCGTTCATAGCGCAATATAGCGTTTCACGAATTCAACACCTGAATCGTGAGGAAGGTTTGCTTCCAGCATTGCGCACGCTCGTAACCAGTACGTATCCTATCGTGCTGCGAAGCCGCACGCTTCCCTTGGAGCGCAGTGGAATAACCGTCCGGTGCAGCGCCTTGTTGGCCGATTGTTACTTGCATACCGCAGTCCACTACTTGCAAGGCACCTCTGCCTGTTCCAATACGGTTTGAGTTGCTTTTCCTGTTTGTCGGGGGGATAGCCGTATTTACGCAGAATCCGTTTCACGATCACGCGTATCTGGGCGCGGGCATTTTCCCATTTTCGCGAACAGTCCAGTCTATGCTTACGCTCCGCCTGACCGCTTCAACCAGTTCGTGCGCAATAGTCTTCAGCGTTTCATCCCCCAAAACCTTCACCGCACCGTCGTCAACCTCAAGCGCATCGCAGAAGGCGATTTCATCATCGGTCATGCCAAGGTTTTCGCCACGCTGCTAAGCCTCGTGTATTTCCTTGGCCAAATTGATGAGTTCCTCTATCACCTGCACAGTCTCAATTGCCCGGTTCAGGTATTTCCGTATGGCCTTTTCAAGCATCTCCGCGAAGACTCGTGGTGGAGTACGTAGAATACTCTGTGCTTGAAGGTAGAAACGTTCAATTTGATCGGGGTCTGAGGATGTACCAATGGTGCGGATTACTCTATACCGGCCATGATTCTTCGTGATGATCTGGACGCTGATCGGCTGATCGACTCACTTCAATTCTCGTTTTTTCGAACAAACAGGATCGAATAGTAAGCGTGCAGCACCCAAAACGCAAGACGGAATCACATTAACTCATTGAAAATAAACGCTTTGACATCTCGGTACAGATACACTTAGCGAAGTCGGGAAGGGTGAATAGTGAATTATCACTGGTACGTTTCTCACTTTTTTCACCATTCTCCATTCTCAATTCACCATTCATCATCGTTCCGTCCCTTCGTTCAAGATGCCCAGGTACTGTTGATAGGCAAAAACACGGTATCGCTGTTGTCCGGTGATTTCACTCACGATTTGGAGCTGTTCAAGCTGCTGCATACCTTTGGCTGAAGCGGGAAAAGAAAGCCCGGTCGATTCACAAACCGAGTTCAAGGTAGTCAGGGGATGTTCGCAAAGAACGCGAAAAACCCGTAAGGTCGTGGAAGCGGCGCGCCCCAGCATTTGAATTTTCTGCTCATCCTGCTGAAAGAGGGATAATAGCCTTTTGGCCGTTTCCACGGCGTTTGACGCTATCTGTTCAACACCTTCCAGGAAAAAATCAAGCCAAGTCTCCCAATCGCCTTCGCTGCGAACCACGTCCAGAAGACGGTAATACTCCGACCGATGTTGCTTGAAATAGAGACTGAGATAGAGCAGCGGTTGGGAGAGCAGCCTGTCGTGGTGCAGAATAAACGCAATGAGAAGCCGTCCGATACGACCATTTCCATCCAAAAAGGGATGGATCGTTTCAAACTGGACATGAGCCAAGGCCGCCTTGATGAGCGTGGGATAGGGATTTCCTGTGTCGTGAAGGAAACCCTCAAGCTGTGCCATACACGCTTCAACATGTCCGGGTGGAGGAGGAACAAAGTGGGCATTGCCCGGGCGGGTGCCCCCTATCCAGTTTTGTGATCGCCGGAATTCGCCCGGAGATTTGTTGCTTCCTCTGCCTTGCGATAGCAGTATCCCATGCATTTCCCGAATCAAGCGGTTTGAAAGTGGGAAATTTTCCTGCAATCGATTGAGTCCATGATTGAGCGCAGCGACGTAATTGGAAACTTCCTGCACATCGTCAAGGGGGACGCCCGGCGCTTGCTCCATTTCAAAAAGCAGCAATTGCGCTAATGATGATTGCGTGCCTTCGATTTGTGAAGAGAGAACAGCTTCACGGCGGACATAGGCGTAAAGGAAGATGTTCGGATCGGGTAACAGCAACGTCACGCTGTCCAACCTACCCAATGCTACCGTAGCTCGTTCCAGCAAACGTTGGCGCCGGTCGCTCAAATCCAATGCGGGCGAGGGCGGAAGAGGATTAGGAATAAACGCGTTTACCGTCTCTCCGGCAACGCTGGTTGTCTCATACCATCCGGTAGAGTCGCGTTTCATAATCCAGCTTCTCCATATTTATCTATCGTTAAACAAGCCTGGATGTTATTAAGCAAAACCGGCTTATCGTTTAATAGTGCGTCATTTCCCATAGCCCAAGACCTCCAAATTCCACTTAATGGGGTACGGCTTTCGATGGTACGGTGGACTCGTCTTGTTCGAGCTTCTCCTCAATTTCGTGGACTTCAAGTTGGTTTCCCATTACGATCCAGTTTCCCTTGGCTCTGAACAGGCGTCCGTTTGGACCGTTTTTCTCGAGTTCGGCCAGACGTGCGTCCAACTCAGCTTTGCTTTCCGGTGTGAGCTTCCAGTCGATCTTCAACCCCATCGACATCCCGTTCGGGGCGATAACCACGAAGCTGGATGGGGCAACCGAATCTTGCCATATGCGGTACTGAAGAATGATATCGTGTATACCTTGGTTGGACGGCGCAGACTGTGGTGGTACGGAGGTGGTCGCGTCGCCTCCTCTGTGGGCGCATGCGGCGAGCAATGCACATACGGCTAAGATTGTGATGAGTCTTATCATCTTCTTGCCCCAACGATAATTAGATGGCCCCACATACCCTCCATGGATCCGTTTTCCTGTCGGCATAGCACGCCACGGAATATCGCACCGAGGGAGCGATGAAGCCAGTTTCTTCTGTCCTCCGAGGGCGACTCAAGTTTTGACGAGAGCGGTTTTTACTGATCAGCATAAGAAGCTTCCTTTCATAGCTCGTCCATGGGATTGCGTATACCAGAAGGTCCACGGTTGAGTGCATGCGTGTACATCATGGTTGTTTTGCGGCATCTTTGTGACCGGGAAGCGCTGGACCGGCCCGATGCGGCAGCTTCCTGCGATCAGAGGACTCGCCCGAACGGACTGCATACTGCAACCCTGCGCTGCTATTCATGAATATGAGTCCATAACCGAGTCGCGACTCGTGTGTTACAGTAAGGAAATTCCGATATTTATTGCGTAAATCCAAGCGGGATCCGGTGTCCAATGGCTTTCTTCCGCATGATTGGACAGCGATTGCGCCCGCTCGCATGGACGGAGCGTACCGGAGGCATGGCAGGATGCTTCACGGCTTTGATCCGGCTGCTCCGTTCAGAGAGATTCCGGTTCCCGAAATACGAGCTTGTCAGCTTTCGCGCTGTATGATGACGAGACCGCTACGACGTTGATCTGTCGAAAAGTAACTGACGACATCGAAGGCGGCCGACTGCTTGCTTGTATGCTGTGGAGGTATTGGAGGAGGAGTGGATGATCGGTGTGTCGTGTCAACGTTCACAGAAGCGGGTGAGCGACAGCGAGATCCGGCGACGGATGGAGGAGATCTCTCTATCTCGATTGTTCGGCCGCCCGAGCTGTACGTGCTGTCAAGGAGTTACACATCTTGTATATGTGTACGGTAGTCCACACTCGCAGCATCCCGCGAGTCTCCGAATAGAAGCTCGAATGTCTCAACCACATGCGTTTTCTCCGTCGTAAATAATCGGTTGATCCTGTTGCCTCAAAAATACATCGTACCGAGCGTCCATTGGCAGAGATCGCCACTGCATCGAGGATTGACTTGACTGGTATTGTAGGAGATGACATATTTCCGAGACACTTGTTGCAGGATTTAAGATGGTAAAGCAAATATCCGTGCGTGTTGTGACTCTGGTGCTTTTGATGCTGAGTTCGTCTGCGGCGTGGGGTCAGACCGAATTCGCCAAATACGGCGGTGAATTCATGGCCACCGGTTTTGGTGGCCGCGCACTGGCCATGGGTGGTGCGCATGTAGCAATCGCGAACGATGTGACCGCAGCGTATTGGAACCCCGCAGGTCTGATGCTGATGGAGCACCCGGAAATCGGCCTCATGCACGAGCAACGCTTCGGTGGCTTGCTTAGTTACAATTACGGCGGTGTCGCTTGGCCATTCGGTCCCCGCTCAACAGTGGCTCTGTCCATTACGCGTACCGGTGTGGACGACATTCCGGATACGCGCGGTGCATTGATCGACCTGAACGGCAACGGCCAACTTGATCCGAATGAGCGTCTCGATCCGAGCAAGGTGATAATGTTCAGCACGGCGGACTGGGTCGCATATGCAACATTCGCATTCAAAAGCACCGCCGCGCTTTCGCTCGGCGTGAATCTGAAATTCATTCATCGCGCACATTACATCGAATCCGCCACGGGCGTCGGTTTCGATGTCGGCGCGCTCTACAACATCACACCGGACTTCTTTCTCGGAGCGATGGTACAAGACGTTACGACTACGCTCATGGCTTGGACCACAGGACGCAACGAACTGGTGTCCCCGACGATGAAACTCGGTGCGGCATATCAGATTCATGCGCTCGGCGGCACAATCACTCCTGCATTGGACTTCGATATCATGGCTGAAAACCGGCGCTACGCATCGACGCTGCATGTCGGGGCAGTCAGTATCAATCCGCGGGCAGGTATTGAATATCGTTTCCAGAATCTTTTCGCGCTTCGTGGTGGTTTCAGCGATACGCAGGATCTCACGTTCGGCGCTGGAATTCATCTGCCGAAACTGTATCTTGATTATGCCTTCGGGCAGAATGATCTGTTCAGCGAATTCAAGGATGCTTCGCATCGGATCTCGCTCAGATTGGTGCTCGAAGAAAAACATTTCGCACGCAATCAATAGACGAGCGTATGCACTACATTCTACTTGGGAACCGTGAGCACGCACTCGCGGTTTTTCTTTGCGCCGCAATGCTGTTTACCGCTTGCGGCTCGAAAGAATCGAAAGACGCAGAAATCTTCTCCATCGAAGACGCGGACGTCTACACTCTGGAAGTGCGCAAGGACAGATTGGAGAAAGACAAATACTTCCTGACATCCCACAATACTCCCATACGGGCTTCGGATATGGGCAATTTCAGATCACTTGCCTACTATCCCGTCGACAAAAGTTATGCGTTGTACGTCTCGCTCGATCGACTCGAATCGCCGGAGCAAACTCTCATCGCCACGACCCGGGACAAAATTCGTGAGATGCTGTACATTGGCGACTTCGTCTTCACGTTGCACGGCGAACACTGTTCTCTTCGTGTGTTCGCACCGAAAGACACAAGCGACGGATATTACTGGTTCATCCCTTTCACCGATTTAACCAATGGAAGTGACACATACGGAGGTGGGCGATACATCGATATCGATGATACGAGCAGCGACAGCACCTTCCTCGACTTCAACTACGCCTACAATCCGTACTGCGCTTACAACGAACTCTACGATTGCCCTATACCACCGGCGGAGAACGCCTTGCCCGTCGCAGTTCGTGCCGGAGAAAAGAACTATCCATTAAAGCATGCGTACTGAACATCGCGGCAACATGACTACGTCAATTAGGGAAATTCGAACAATACATGCAGCAACGAATATCCCGACTGCTTCATTACTGTTGATGCTCGCATCGATCGCCTGCGTGTTGCTTGCGGCATGCGCGGCTTTTCCCGAGACGGATGAAGCGCCACCGTCGCCGCCTGTGTATCGCTATGTTGCTTCGGCAGAAATGAGCAGCGAATACCTCAAGTCGTCGGACGGAAGCGTCAGCGTGCTGCGGCCCGCCGGGTGGCAGTGGACAGAGGACAGAACACAAGCACCGTCCATCGTGCTCTGGCTTGTCCGCGAGGATTACTCGGCGTCGCTTTCCTTCACGCCGATGCAAATGGATCCCGCATTGTACGAAACGTTGAAAAAGGACGGATTAGAAGCTGTGGCGAAAATCAGCATGAATCTCAAAATGCGCAATGCCGACGATTCTGTCCGTATCATACAAGCCGTGGAGCTGTTTCGTGTCGGGCAACATGTGTGCGCTGCATACGAATATCGCCACGGGCTTGCCGCTCCTATTATTCGAATCGTTGTGTTCGACACCGGTCGTCGCTTCATGGAATGCGCGTTGTATCCCGCCAAAGCGAACATCACTCCGGCGGAAAACAGACGGCTTTTCGAAGTGCAACAGAGCGTCCTCGCCTCATTGGTGATGAAATAATGTACAGCGAACACGAAAAATGGATGGAACTGGCCCTTCGCCTTGCGGAGCGAGCGCTTGATGAGGAGGAAGTTCCCGTAGGAGCGCTGCTCGTCAACGACGGACAAGTGATCGGGAAAGGGTACAATCAGAATGAGAGGTTGAAGGACCCAACCGCTCATGCCGAAATCATCGCTATCACCGCAGCAGCCAATGCTTTGGGTGACAAACGGCTGACCGGTTGCACAATGTACGTGACGCTGGAACCCTGTGCGATGTGTGCCGGTGCGATCGTGCTTGCACGCATCCCCGTACTCGTTTTCGGTGCCTATGATTCAAAGGCCGGTGCCTGTGGAACACTGATGAATATCGTCGAAGACCATCGGCTCAATCACCAGGTGCACGTCATCCCCGGCGTGCTGGACCATAAATCGACATCGCTTCTGAAGGGGTTTTTCGGCGCGATTCGAGGTCTCTAGCAATGCAACGCACACTACGGGTGTACATGTCGCATCCGTGTGGCAGTATGCAAATCACTCATCACATCGCTTCACTCGACCGGATGCGTTGAACATACACGCATCACACTGCGCTCGCAAGATTTTTCGGAACGAATTGCATTTCGATGAAAATCCAGTTAGATTTTTCATACGTTCTTTGAAAACACGTTTTGGTTTTCCATTAAGGAATGAAAAGGGAATGCCGTGCGAATCGGCAACTGCCCCGCAACTGTAAGCAGAGCATGTATGCGTGGAAGCCACTGGGTCTATCCCGGGAAGGTGCGCATACAGGTTTGAAAGAACCGACCTGCAAGTCAGGAGACCTGCCTGAACGTTTGTCGCACTGAGCCTTCGTGGGTGGGGTTCGTGGTGTTTCGCATGCCAGTCTCCTTACCCCCGCTGTCCGTCGGACAGGGGGTTTTTTCATTCGCATTCCACGCAGGCTCAAGATTTCGGATATCATGATCCTGTGTTTTTTTATATTGCTGTTTTTTTCCTCCTCTGTCGCCATAGCGCAGCGAGGCAGCGCACCGGACGATACGCTGCTCTACGTCTTCAGTGACATTGTTACGATAAGCGCAACGCGATTGCCTGTACAACTGTCGCACGCTCCGGCGGCGATCGACGTATTCGAATCGACCGAACTTCGCTTGCTACCGGTCGCGACACTCTCGGATCTGTTGCCATTGGTCGCAGGTGCCTCCATCCGTGATTACGGTGGTACTGGCAGCCTCCAACTCGCATCGCTGCGCGGTCTCGGGGCGGAGTATACCGTCATTTATCTCGATGGCATACGAATGAACGATGCACAAAGTGCGACAGTGGATGTCGGACGTCTGTCACTGCGGCATGTGGATCGCGTGGAAATCGCCAGAGGCGGATTCGCATCGCTCTATGGAACAAACGCTCTCGGTGGTGTTATCAACATTCTTTCGCGACAAGTCCCGTCACCACCTACAATCGAATTCGGATTTGGCTCCTTCGGATGGAAGCGAGCTATGCTTGGTGGTGGTGCCAATGGAAAGCTCGGTCGAATGTTCGTGAACTTGGGCTATGAGGAAGCGGATAACGATTTCGATTTCATTCCTCAGTGGGGTGGTAATGCGTTGATTCGTGAAAACGCCTCCGTTCTCCGACGTTCGGCCGGTATGAGCGGAACACTTGCGCTTGCCTCGTCTACAGTGACAATTCACACCGATATTCTTGACTCGCGCGTCGGTGCACCGGGTCCGCTTCTTTCCACAACACAGGGGCGGGCGATGCAACACGATACAAGGGGAATGATCTCGACGCGTTTCGTCGCACCGCTGGCTGGAGGACTGCTGACACTGGGTACGGGGACAGTGTATACTCGGCAGGAATACCACGATCCGGCAGTGATTATCGGAGGTGTTGCTCTCGATAGCCGACATGACAACACACGCCTTGCATTGACATCGTCCTACGAGATCGATATACGAAACGCATTGCGACTGAGCATAGGCATGGAAGCAATGCGCGATGTACTCAATAGCGACGAAGTTCGAGTAGAAGCAAAACGCCACCAAGCATCACTCTACGCTGCTGCCGATATTCCACTCCGTATTGCTGATACGGAACTGCGGCTGTATCCCGCTTTGCGCTTCGATTCCGGCACCGACCAACCGGATGAGCGTGCGTGGAATGTCATGAGTCCTTCCGTCGCAGCGCATCTCTACATACTTCCGGATGCTGTTGCGATACGTGGACGCATTTCGCGTTGCTTCAGCGCACCGACGTTTAATCAACTGTATTGGCGCGACGGAGGCAATAGTGATCTTCGTCCTGAATTTTCCACTGCGTTCGACGCCGGCGTGCGACTTACTACGAAAGTATGGTTGGAGCAGGCCGACATAAGCGTATTTCACCACGACATTACAGACAAAATAGTCTGGATGCCGAGTGGTGGCCTATGGTGGTTCCCACGAAACATTCAGCATGTCGTTTCGAATGGAGTAGAAGTATCACTACGCATTCGAGTCGCGAGCGATGCGCTTCGCTTGCGCCTCTCCGGACAATGGATAGACGCGCGCAAACGAAATGCGGCCTTCGCGGGTGATGCCACGCAGAACAAGCGACTGATCTACGTCCCGGTGTACGGAGCTTCGGCTGGTCTGACGGCAAGATTGTCTCAGGCCGTCTCCGCAGTACTCACACAGCGCATTAGCGGACAGCGCTACTACACCGAAATCAATGACGCATCCCTGCCCCCCTACACTGTTACGGACATCGCGTTGCATTTCGCTACATCATTCGCGAGCATGCGCACGTTTGTGAAATTCGAATTGCTGAATGCCTTCGATTCTTCGTACGAAGTCATCGCTTTTTATCCAACGCCCGGGCGGCATGTCCGCGGCATACTGACAACTGAGTTGTAACCATTATGGAGTCGCCATGGTTTCGAGAGTAGTATTACTTTGTTTCTCCGCCGTTCTTCTCGCTTCGTGTTCCGACAACACTTCGGTGAATCCTCCTCTCACCCCGATGGCGGTCAGAGGGCTATACATCGTCAATGAAGGGAATTTTCAGCGTGCGAATGCGTCTCTCAGCTTCTTTGTACCCGATTCGGGTGTCATGTACAACAATGTCTTCCAACATGCCAATGGCAGATCCCTGGGCGATGTCGGCCACCGCATCAGAATGCACAACGGCCTTGCGTATGTGGTCGTGAACAACTCCCATCGCATTGAAGTTGTTGATCCAGCTACACATACGGTTGTGAAAACAATCGAGTGCCTCCCGGGATCGAGTCCGAGGGACATTGCGTTTTCAGCAAGCGGACTCGGATACATCACGAATTTGTACCGAAATTCCGTGTCGGTGTACCACGATGAATCGAACAGCTTGATACGCGAAATACCCGTGGGACCGAATCCCGAAGGTGTCGCTACCGATGGCGCCAGGATATTCGTAGCGAACAGCGGTCTTGGCAACGGAAACACCGTCAGTGTAATCACCGAGTCCGTTAACGAGGTATGGAGAACGTTGACAGTCGGCGACTATCCCACCGCGGTGCTGAACATGCCCGGTGGGAGCATCGGCATACTGTGCTCGGGTGCGTACAACGATTTCAACGACCCGAATGATGATACGCCTGGATCATTGATAATCATAGATCCTATGACGTTGAACAAGCTCGACTCAATTCCGCTGCCGGGACACCCGATGCATTTCATTCTTGACAACAAGGGCAATGCTTGGGTTATCGGCGATGATGTGACGCGCATTCACCTTGCAACGCGTACGAGTACGCCGGGTGTTATTCCGGGGTTTTTCTATGGAGGTATTTTTGATCCGGTACATGAGAAGTTGTACCTGGCCAATGCTCTGGATTTCGTCCAGCAGGGGATGTTGGAGGTGTACGATTTGGAAGGCAATAAAGTATCTTCGCATACTACAGGCATTATCCCGGGAGCAATGGCGTTCACGCAGTAACGAGTTTCGCGCTCTTCGAAATGCCTCGTTCCATACGTGACACGAACAGCGATCAGTCACCAGCCGAATAAGACATCCGTAGCATGATCGATACATACGCCTGGAAGCATTTCCATGTTTACTGGATACTCCGCGACTCGAGGACACGCTTCGTCTGCTTGCATACCTGAGTCCAGACAAAGACGTCGATGCACAATATCCACTGGCATCACGAAGCTGGAATCAGGGGCCGATGATTTCGCCGCAGTGGAATTCATTACACGCGCCCAGATGGGAGCGCACAACGTTCCTCCGTAACGATACGCTCCGGTGAGTTTACGTGTTTGCGCGTCGAAACCAGCCCACACTGCCATGCAATACTGCGTCGTATACCCAACGAACCACGCATCAGTGTGCTGTTGCGTCGTACCCGTCTTTCCGGCAGCGGGCCCCGAATACAACCGGCGCACTTGGCGAGCCGTGCCACTATCCACGGCTGCGCTGAGAGCTTCGGTTACAAGATACGCCGTAGCTGCATCCAGCACCGTTGCCGTATCCGGCGTTGATTGATACATCACTCGTTTTCTCGCATCCTCGATGCGTGAAATGGCGAACGGAGTAGCTCGACGTCCTCCGGATGCAAACACACCGAATGCACTTGTCATTTCAAGCGGCGATACTTCACTCGTTCCTAATGCAAGAGAGGGGAATGCGCGCAATTCGGATTGTATACCGCAGCGGTGTGCAAAGTCCGCAACGCTCATGGCATCGCTAAGTTCTACTATTGCATGCGCTGCCGCGAGATTCAGTGAATACTGTATAGCCGTCTTCATTGGAACCGGCACACCGCTGTACCCGCCATCTACATTGCTTGGACGCCACTCCCACGCCATACCGGAATCCACGACAAGAGGTGCGTCCATGAGCGGTGTCGCCAACGTGTAGCCCTGCTCGAGCAGCGATGCATACAGAAATGCTTTGAATGCAGACCCGGGTTGCCGCCGGATTTGCGTCACATGATTGAGGTCGCGACCCGAACTCGCTGGATTTCCACCGATCATGCATAGAATGGCACCTGTCCGTGGATCGATACACAAGGCTCCGATCTGTGCTTCCTGCATTCCTGCCGGGAGCGTGTTCCATGTTGCTTGCACCGCGCTTTCGGCCGCCAGTTGCATTGATATATCGAGCGTGGTGACAACGCGATAGTTGCCATCCCTCAGCGATTTGCCCGAACGCGAAAGAATCGCTTCGGCCTCGCGCCTGACGTACTCTGCGAAGTGTTTGCCCAAACTTGCCCGGGGGTTCAAACCCAGAGGCGAACGACGAAGCCGATCATATTCCTGTTTCGATATCCTCCCGACATCCATGAGAATATGCAGTACCTGATTTCGCCTCTGTAAAGCACGATCAGGATGCTTCAATGGATTGTATCGCTCCGGCGCCTGCAACAATCCAACCAGCATAGCACTTTCGCTAATGGACAAATCAGCGGGGTCCTTTTGAAAGTACTCTCGCGCTGCCGCCCAGATACCGTACGCACCGTTGCCGAAATATACCGTGTTGAGGTACAACAGGAGAATCTGGTCCTTGCTGTACCGCTTCTCTATCTCACGCGCAAGCTCGATCTCCTTTAATTTGCGCGAGATGCTGCGCTCGTGGGAGAGGAAAAGATTGCGTGCCAACTGCATCGTGAGTGTACTGCCTCCCTGCCTGTTACCCGCCAACGTCCTGAATACGGCACGACTCAATCCTTTCAACGATACCCCGTCATGATTGTAGAAATCTCGATCTTCTGTGGCCAGCAGGCTTCGTATCACCCATTTTGATGTCGAGCCGGTACTCAATAGTTCTACGCGTTTCTCGGGACCGTAGTAATCGAGGACTATGCCATCAGCACTCGTAGCGAGGGATGCGTATGTGAGACGAATCGGAGGAAGCGACTGCGACGACGCGGCTGAAGCGAAGAACAATGATACAGCGATAATGAAAACAGGTATCCGAAGCATGCAGTAAATATCGTCAATCCACTACAATGGAGAAAGGCACCAGATATCCCCTAGGAATCACATACCCGGGTATGAAGCACTGAGTATTGGAATGCCAATATTCCTGCCTACTCCTGCGCATGGATTTTGCGTATTTTACTACGATGTATGCGTTTGAACAACATATCAACGTGAAAACCGTGCGTCTGACGATTCGCGGCATTGTCCAAGGGGTCGGCTTCAGGCCCCATGTTTACCGTCTGGCGCAGGAGTGCAAACTGAGCGGAGATATCACGAATACCGGGGATGGGGTGTTGCTGCATCTGCAGGGTAAACGCGTGGAGGAATTCATCAGACGTTTACAGGACGAGGCACCTCCGCTCGTGTTGATTACGGATCTGGAACGCGTGGAAGTGGAATCGGAAAGGCGTGATGAATTCATCATACTTCCGAGTGACGGGCAGATCGTGACAACAGCATTGATCCCCGCTGATACATCCATCTGTGATGATTGTACACGTGAAATGCTGGATTCGCGCGATCGGCGTTACCACTACCCCTTCATTAACTGCACGAATTGTGGTCCTCGGTACACTATCACATCATCGATTCCATACGATCGTCCGCAGACGTCGATGCGGGAATTTCCCATGTGCGCCGACTGTTCACGAGAGTATAGCGATCCGCTCGACAGGCGTTTCCACGCACAACCGAATGCATGTGCCGCCTGTGGCCCGCGATTGCTGTACCGTCGTTGCTGCGGCGGGATGGACAGTCATGAAAAAATCGCGTTGCGCAGTTGCATTGAAGACCTACGAAATGGTGGCATCGTCGCGATCCGCGGGCTTGGCGGCTATCATCTGGTGGTAGATGCATGTAATGATACAGCAATCGGCATTTTGCGTCAGCGAAAGCACCGGTATGAAAAACCTCTTGCAGTCATGCTCCGAAACGTCGAAACAGCACTGCGGTACTGTTCGCTCTCGGATACCGAAATCGCCGTGCTTCGTTCGCCTCAGCGACCGATAGTGATTGCATATCGCCGTGAGACGTGCGCGATTGCTCCAAGTGTTTCATTGAACAACCCGACCATCGGTATCATGCTCCCATACACACCATTGCATGTACTGTTGATGGAAGAGATGGACGCTCTGGTCATGACGAGTGCCAATATCAGCGAGGAGCCGATATGCACAGGAGTCGAAGAAGCTGAGAGACGGTTGAACGGCATCGCAGACGCATACCTCCATCATGATCGGGACATTCTCCAGCGTTGCGACGATTCCGTTGTTCGTGTCATCATGGATGTCGCACGCCCCGTGCGGCGTTCACGCGGCTATGTGCCCCGACCCGTGCTGATCACAGCTTCCGGTCCCGACGTGTTGGCCGTCGGTGCGGAACTTAAGAATACTTTCTGCATTCTGAAAGGTCGGGCTGCCGTGTTGAGCCAGCATATCGGGGACATGGAAAATCTCGAGACGTTACGTTTTTTCGAGGACGCGCTCACGCATTTGCTGCGTGTATTTGACGCAGTGCCTTCAGTGATAGCACACGACCTCCATCCTTCCTATCTCTCTACAACATGGGCGCAACATCCGATCGATACGAATTTGCGTGCAGCTTTTTCCGCGCTACCCCGTATCGGAGTGCAGCACCATCACGCACATCTGGCAGCCTGCCTCGCCGAACATGAGTACGAACAACCCGCGATCGGCCTCATTCTTGACGGTACCGGATATGGTGAGGATGGAACAAGCTGGGGCGGTGAATTTCTCCTCGGTGATACTCGGGTGTATACACGATTAGCACATTTCCTGCCCATGCCCATGCCCGGAGCCGACACGGCGATACGGGAGCCGTGGCGCATGGCGTGGTCGCTGCTTGTGCTTAGTGGTTTGAATCCTGACAATGACGTTTCGGAATTCTCCAATCGACGCTCCGACGAAGAGAGAGAAGCCGTCAGCTTCGCGCTTCACAGTGGTGTGAATACGCCCCGAAGCACAGGTTGCGGACGTCTGTTCGATGGAGTGGCCTCACTTATCGGCTTGTACGATACTGCCCGTTTTGAAGCGCAAGCGGCAATTGCTCTTGAATATGCTGCAGGCAACAGCTTGGGCGACGCATACAGTTTCGAAATACTTGACGGTGGAAGCAACGAAAAGGGAACTCCGATTCAACTTTCTTTTCTTCCGATGATTCGTGACATTGTTACGGATATGCGTGCTGGAAATAGTTTCTCGCGTATATCTTCACGCTTTCATGGAACCGTTGTCGAAGCTTGCGCCCGCGTCGTTCAGCTCTTGGCGGAAACGACTGGAGTTCATACCATCGCCCTCTCGGGTGGTGCGTTTCAGAATGCACTTCTTTTTCGAAGCTTGGTGCAACGTCTCTCCGATGAGAAATTCACAATACTCACGCACAGGCAAGTGCCGGCCAATGATGGTGGTATTGCCTTGGGACAAGCCGTAATAGCAAGATCACAAATGAAAGGTTAACCATGTGTCTCGCCATACCCGCTCGTATACTTGAACTTCGCCCCGATCAGATGGCTCTCGTCGATATACAGGGTACGCAGCGCGAAATCAGTCTCATGGTTCTCGACGGTGAAGCCTCGGTCGGTGAATACGTCCTGCTCCATGTAGGATATGCGATCGAGAAAATCGACGAGGATGAAGCGTTGCGCACGCTGGAAATGTTCGATTCGATGTCAATGCTGGACGAACTCTCCTCCCCCGACCGCGACGGAGAGGAGGAGAAAGCAACGTGAATCTGCTCACGGCATTCCGCGACAGCACCCGTGCGGCCCCTCTCATTGAGCGTATACGCCGACGCGATACCGGACCCGTGTCACTTATGGAATTCTGCGGCGGACACACGGTGGCTATCTTTCGAGGCGGCATCCGAACCGTTATGCCCGAGCATGTACGCATGCTTTCCGGGCCCGGTTGTCCGGTGTGCGTGACATCGAATGCCGATCTGGACCGTGCGATCGCGCTAGCGAAAACACCGAATGTAGTCCTGACAACGTATGGCGACATGCTGAAAGTGCCGGGCAGTCGCGAGTCGCTTGCACAAATCAAGGCACTCGGAACTCCGGTCGAAATCGTGTACTCGACGATCGACGCATTGCGCCTCGCACAGAATTATCCTGATAAACAGATCGTGTTTTTTGCCATTGGCTTCGAGACAACCGCGCCCGCCGCCGCCGCCGCAGTTATTCAAGCGCGTAATTGGGGACTCCGGAACTTCTCGATGTGCTCCGTGATGAAGCTTACCATTCCGGGAGCACAAGCGCTGTTGAGAATGGGCGAAGTGAAGGTCAATGGAATTCTCGGTCCTGGCCATGTTTCATCCATTATCGGTGCCGAAGCCTGGCGCTTTCTCCCGGAGGAACATGGCGTTCCCGTTGTCATTAGCGGCTTCGAAACGCTGGATATTCTCGCTGCCATCGATGCACTACTAGCGATGATAGAAGGCGGAAAGGCGGATTTGATCAATGAATACCGTCGCATCGTCAAACCCGAAGGCAACCGTAAAGCATGGAACACGGTACGGAACGTGTTCGACGTTGTATCTTCAAGCTGGCGGGGCTTCGGAGAAATACCTGCGAGCGGATTACGTCTCCGTCGCGAATGGGAGGAATTCGATGCCGATAAACGCTTCGAAATCACCGTGTACCCAAGCGATGAACACCCGGCATGCCGATGTGGCGAAGTGCTTCGCGGAGTCCTCGAAGCACCGGACTGTACAGTGTTCGGTACCGCATGCACGCCCGAACATCCTCTCGGACCATGCATGGTATCGAGCGAGGGAAGTTGTGCGGCGTATTACCATTTTCACCAATCCGCTCGCCTTCGCATCAACAACTCGAAGAGATCATGAGACATACGCATATTCTATTGGCTCACGGCAGTGGCGGCAGCATGATGCACGATCTCATCCGTGAATTGTTCCTGCCTGCTTTCGACAATCCCCTACTGCAACAGTCGAACGACCAGGCCGTCTTCGATCCGCAAACGAAGCGATTGGCGTTTACTACGGATTCGTATGTGGTACAACCGCTGTTTTTCCCCGGTGGTTGCATCGGCGACCTCGCTGTTCACGGGACGATCAACGATCTCGCCGTGGGGGGCGCAGTACCGATCGGTCTCAGCGCCGGATTTATTATCGAGGAGGGGCTTGAAGTCGAAATCCTCCAGCGTATAGTCGATGCGATGAAACTGGCGGCGGACAATGCCGGAGTCCCCATAGTCACCGGTGATACAAAAGTGGTTGAACGTGGTGCATGCGACAAATTGTTTATCAACACATCGGGAATCGGCGTGATCGCCGATGGTGTGAACATAGATGGAGCGAATGCCCGCGATGGGGATGTTGTCCTGCTCTCCGGTTGCATCGGCGAACACGGGGTGGCCGTCATGTCCGAACGCAAGGGGATACGCTTTTCCACACCTGTGGTCACCGACAGCAAGGCGCTGCATCGCCTGGTTCAACGTATGCTCGACGTGTGTTCCGATATTCACGTCATGCGGGATCCGACCCGCGGAGGCGTAGCAAGCACGTTGAATGAAATCGCCTCGCAATCCGGAGTCGGCATAGAAATCGACGAAGCATCCTTGCCGATCACTCCCGAAGTACAAGGCGCTTGTGATTTGCTCGGTCTCGATCCACTGTATCTCGCCAACGAAGGAGCACTGATTGCGATCGTCCCCGCTGTACACTCCGATGCGTTGCTCGCAGCCATGCGCGAAACACCTGAAGGCGTGAATGCACGAATGATCGGAACCGTGCTGAGCGACACACCCGGTCTCGTGCGTATGCGCACTGGAATTGGGGGAACGCGAATAGTGAACATGCTCAGCGGCGAAATCCTTCCCCGTATCTGTTGAATACGACGAAGCATAGTGAAATCACACTCATCCTACTATCGGAGTGCAATCGACAAGGGTGTACCCAAATCCGCACGTAATTTTTTTTAGGGACTCGCACCAGGCATTCTTCATGCTGTTGCCGGTGTTTGACAAGGCAATACGCGCGTTTCGAATCCGATATTTTCTATATCTGCATGATTCCAT